>OIZA01000240.1_pt1 | contig 31748 bp, 40 predicted proteins | sample 1588381 | NCBI WGS metagenome assembly OIZA01 (sample SAMN03283277) | human gut metagenome | biome: human-associated habitat; material: feces | host: Homo sapiens | place: Peru | collected 2012 | reverse complement strand
TCTAAATATCTACCACAAAACAAGGTCTGTTCTAACTCTACAAACCCTAATTTATAGAACTGATTAATCTTAACCCACAATCAAAAAAATTAACAAAATAAAATTCACCTATTCAATCACAAAATCAGAAAACCTCCATATGATATAGTGTTACACCGTCAATGACGGAAACAAAAGTTTCACTATGTATGGAGGTTTTACTTATGGCAGAAAGTCCTTTTGGTGAACATACCACTTGCAACCCTAAGGAATCTATTTGTATTGATGCCCAACGAATATATGACAGTTGTGGAGAAAGACACTATACAAGATATAAAACACAGATAAAGCTAGAAGAATACTGGCTTTAGGGTAATAACAAGACGGCATTTATCCGTAGAATCAGAAGGTTTTTTATAATAAGTTATCTTATCTATGATGGTTCTTAGTAGTTGATTCTTTTCTTGTGGTGTTGCTCTATCAAACACATCAAGAACACTTTGTATTCTACTCATCATACTGATTTCATCAACCATCTTATTTTCAGAAGTCTTTTTGTCGATAATGTCAAGTTGATTGTTCAGTTCAGACTTCCTCATATTGATAGTTTTCTGTCTATCCATAAATGTAGGTATGTCATATATGCCTTGTTCCAATAAGTCATGCAGACTGTTAAGTTGTGTATTAAGTCTCTTTAGTTCAGACTTGATGCCTTTAATCTGTGATGAATAATCTATGTAATGTACATTGTTTTGTTCTGCTATGTCAAGAACCATATCCTTGAATCTGTACCTTATTGTATTAATTACAATATCATCAACATAGTGGCATTGAGTAGCTTTGATACAACCTTTATTCTTACAACTGTAATAATACTTTTTGTTTTTAGTATCATTCCTAGAACCTCTTGATATGGTCCTAGTCATCAAACCACCACAGTTTCCACAATAGATAAGGTGAGATAACACATTCTTTATTTCACCCTTATTTGTTGGTGGGTGTGTTCTCTCTGCAATTATCTGTTGTGCTTTGTTCCATGTTTCCATATCAATGATAGGTGGATGTAAGCCTTCACAAACGGTCCACTTGTCTTTATCATTGTAAATTACAATGTGCTTACTGTTGCCTCTGGTGTTTTTTCTAATGTGAGTTTTCTTATCCCACACAATTTTACCTATATACACATTATTCTTTAAAATGAACATTACAGTGGTTCTACCGAACTGTTCTGTTCTTCTAGGCTTTGCACCCATAGCATTTATAGCATAGGCTATGCTCTGACAACCCATACCCTTATTTACATATAGGTCAAAAATAGTACGGACTATTCTAGCCTCATCTTCAACGATTTCAAGGGTATGCTTTTTATTTACAACAGTATTCTTATATCCATATGGAGCATTGGCAAGGTAGCAACCTTCTTCAATGCTCTTCTTAGTACCTCTTTTTAATCTTCTCTTGATAATCTTCAATTCTCTTCTAGCCATAAAACTTTCAAATTCAATGTTGTCCTCATCAAATTCATCATTAAGGTCATATACCTTTCGTGGTGTGATTATCTTTGTATCATTATTCTTAAATGTTTCAAAAATAATGCCCTGATCACTCATACCACCTCTGCCTAGACGGTCAACATCAACACAGAGAACTGAGTTGTACATACCGTTATCAATGTTCTGAAGAAGTTTCAACATTTCCGGTCTAGCATATAGACTTTCACCGGAAATGGTTTCTTCATATATGTCATCATCAGAGATTTGTATGTTGTTCTTCACTGCAAAGTCAAGTAAAATTTCTTTGTGTTTCCTTAATGTTTCTTCAAGTCCACCTTCATCTTGCCTTGACTTTCTCAAATACATTGCATTTTTCATCTTCTTGCTCCTCTCTTATCTAAAAAAGGGTGCAAAAATCCCTTGTAAATTATATTGAAAAATTTACAAGGGTATGATACAATATTACTTGCATTTCTATGTATCATTGCACCCTGTGTAATGGTGTCGCTCTCTAGTACGCCAATACTAGAGGGCGATTTTTTTTATTATATTTTGATACCCAATTCGTAAAAATAGGGTAAATTTACGAATTGACTATTGTAAACACTCTTTGGTTTGCTTTTTTATATTAACCTCAGATATATCTATTTAGAATTTCTACAAATTTATCCTTATAATTCTCTAATTCATAGATGTCACTAAGTTCAATCTTTTCTTTGCTTTTATCTTCATGTGGAAGAATTAGAGTTTTTCTGTTATCAGTAAGCACAAGACGACAAATCCACTTTCTGCCATTATCTTTATATAAAATATTTATGTATGAAATGGTATCACGATAAGTAACTTCATTCATAGGTACAATATCTTTAAGTAGGTTCTTTATAATAAAGTAAGCCTCTAGTTCTTCATCAGTAGTAACAATTCTATCTTCGTAACTAGGCTTTTCTTCAACTTCAACGGGTTGTGGTTCTGCCACATCAGTTTCAACGACTTTTTCGCTATCATCACTATTATTAAGGGCTGCCTTGATTTTGTCGTTCATAAGTTCATTAATGTAGTTGTTAAGTGCTTTCTTTAACACCGGTTTAAACTTATCAACAACACTTTGTGTCTGTCTTCCTGAATATGTTTTGTTAAGAAACAACTTTGTAAACTCATCAGTTGGGTTCTGTAACTCTGCTGCAATAACATTCTTAAATTCATTAGAATACTTTAAATCTGATGCAGTGCTAAAGATTTCATCAAGGTTAAAGTTAGACTTGCAAAACTTTTTAAGTTCAGCAACCTTAGCCTCTTTCAAATTTAGCACATCAATTTCAAGAAATGGCTTTTCATCCATCATATTAGGGTTGTCTAGGTCTGTAAAGAACCTATAAACAAGACCATTTGTTAATACTGCAAATTTTGCAGAAGTAGTACCAAAGTATCTAAATAGCTGTGAACCATGTTTATCTAAGTTTTCACCACACCATTTTGCCTCAATTAAGATAATAGGTTCGCCGTTTTGTACTATTGCATAGTCAACTTTTTCACCTTTCTTAATGCCTACATCAGCTGTGTACTCAGGTACAAATTCCTCTGGATTAAAAACATCATAACCCAGCATTGCAAAGAATGGTACAATCAAAGACATCTTTGTTGCCTCTTCTGTTTGTAAATTGTCCTTCATAGTAACAGCTTTCTTAGAAAATTGTTTTACTTGGTCGATAAAGTCCATTATATCGTTAGCCCCTTTCGTATTGACAATTAATGCCAAAATGTATTATAATAATTTTGAAAGTGAAACAACCACTCTTTGCTTTCATATAAGCACTATCTTGTTCCCAGCAAGGTAGTGCTTTTTCTTTTATTGTATTTGCCTTAATACTGCTACCACTTTACCTAATATTCTAATACTGTTAAGTTCATCTTTAGTGTAAACAAGTGGTTCATAATTACTGTTGGCAGGTATTAAAGTTAATGTATCATCTTTCATATACACTTTCTTTAATGTTGTATCATTACCAATTAGTACAGCAGCAATCTCACCGTTTTCAACCATAGGTTGTGATTTAATAAAGACTTTGTCATTATTAAAAATATTAGCATCTATCATACTGTCACCTTCGCAATTCAGCACATAGTCAGCTTTAACTCCGGTAGGAGTGATTACATAGCCGTCAATGTTTTCTTCTGCAAGGATAGGTTCACCACATGCAATCTTTCCTAGAACAGGTATCTTTTTAACAGATTCAATCGGAACAAGATTATCTATTTTAATATCCATAGGTACATCAGCACCCATTAGCCATGGTATTGATACATTAAGAATATCTGCTATCTGTTGTAATCTGCGTTGTTTTGGTTCGTATGCACCGTTCTTGTATTGACTTACTGTACCTTCATTTATACCAAGTTTTCGAGATAGTTCGGCAGCAGTCATATTTCTAGCCTTGAGAGCCTCACATAATCTAGTTGAAAAGTTTGACATATATAATCACCTCTTGGGTTTATTATATAATGAACTTTGGAAAAACACAAGTATTTTTTGATAAAAATATAAAAAACTTTGGAAAACCTATTGACTTTGGAAAACCAAAGTTGTATTATATAGTCACAGGAGGTGATTAATGTGCAGACAAGAACATTACCTTATAACTATTCTGAATTGTTAGGAAAGTTAAAGTCAAAGGGTATTACACAAGAGGAATTAGCTAGAAAAATTCACATAAATCCTAGTACTCTTAACTTCAAATTAAACAATAGAAGTGAATTTACTCAAAGTGAAATGAAGGCAATTTGTAAGGTAATAGGTGAACCGGTGGACAATGTAGCCACTTATTTTTTTACAACATAACTTTGGAAAACCAAAGTTTAAGAAAGTAGGTGATAATTTGGAACTAGTCGGGATAATATTACTTGTATTAGTTATTGTACTGATTGCAAGTTTTATAACTGCAAAAATAATAGCCGTCCATTTCTATAAGATAATAGACGACTTTTTGACAAGTTATGAAAATAGTACTCTGGATTTGATTCGTTGGGCAAAGGAGAAGGACAAGGACAAACATCTATAAATGTGGAAAAATTAAAAGAATAGGACAATCAAGGCACAACATAACTTTTAGTGAGGTGATGATATGAGTAACACAGACAGTTATGTAACTGTAACACAACTTACCGGAACACCGGAAGAGGCACAGAGAAACAAGGAAAGCCTTGAAATGGTGTGTAGTCAGATTTGTTCAAGGATTGCCGGTAAGCCGGTAAAGACAACAATAACAAAGGCTGAAAAGCCTAACACAGCTTGAGAGGTGATGAAATGGCAAAGGAACTAGCCTACAGAGTGTGGGTTAATGATGGTGGTAAGCAAGTGTTGTGGGCTGAAAAGGACCACAACGGCAACAAGACTAACCACTTAACCAAGAAACAAGAACAACGCTACATAAGTGGCATATGTTCAAGAATAAGTCAGGGTATGACTGACTATGTGAATAACCATCCTGATTCAGCACTACTGAATTAGGCAAAAGAAAGGAAGTGAAAAAAGTGGGAAGTTTCACTATTGCAGTTATCATTCTAGCACTTGTACTTCTAGTCCTAGGTGTTATAGGTTGTCTGAACAAGGCACACACAGATAATACCAAGTGGCTTCAGAATAGTTGGAATGAAGTGATGAATGAACAAAGGCACTTGCTAGAAATGATTAGGGAAAACCAAAATCAGATAGCAAGGCTTTTAAGAAAGTTGGAGGAAATGGACAATGAAAGAAAAGATTAAAGCAGTAGGACTGGCAGTATCAATAGTGGTTACTATTGTGATGTCGTTAGTGCTACATATCAATCTAATGTCTAAGCATGGTGGTTTCTTACTTCTTCCATTCTTGTATTTTGGACTTGTGTATATCCTACCACGCATATTGTCGGATATTATGGACGACTTCAAAGTTGCATACAGTAGGGAAAACCTTTGTATAACTAAGGATGATTTTCAGACAAGGTGTTTTGAGGAAGCCTTGGGCACAAAACCGGAAGAAGTTGTAACAACTCTAGAGGGCGAAGAAGTATGAACACAAAGTACATTTTTCCACTATTGTTGATTATCTTAGATGTAGGTGCTGCAATAGTCTATGGAGTAGGTAAAGATTTCAAAATGGCAACATATTGGATTGCTGCTGCAGTCCTTAATATATGTGTGACATTTTAATTAGGGGGTGAAAGAAAATGTTTTACAAGAATGAGGACAGAAAGTGTGAGTGCTACAAGTGCGAACTTAACACAAACTGCCCTTATGTTGACAAGTACCAAAGGCTTGGAAGAGAGAATAGAGGTGCTTTAGGACTTTGCAAAAAGTTACCGGAAAACCAAAACAAAAGAAAAAGTCACTAAGAAATTGCAGTTTCTTAGTGGCTTGAAAGGTGTTCCTATAACGGAACATAACAAAATAGTTTAATTTCATTTTAGAGAAAAATTTCTAAAATGTCAAGTTTTTTAAAACGAAAGGAATAGTAAAAATGTCAATTAAGATTTCATCATTAGAAGTAGAAAATGTTAAAAGAGTTAAGGCTGTGTCCTTAACTCCTACTGCTGAGGGCTTAACTGTCCTTGGTGGCAGAAACGGTCAAGGCAAAACATCTGTACTTGATAGTATTGCATGGTGTCTTGGTGGTAACAAGTTTATGCCATCATCTCCTAAGAGAGATGGTTCTACAATCCCACCACACCTAAAGATTAAGCTATCTAACGGTATTGTGGTTGAGAGAAGTGGCAAGAATAGTAGCTTAAAGGTCATTGACCCGGAAGGTAACAAAAGTGGACAAACATTGCTGAATGAATTTATCAGTTCCTTTGCTCTTGATTTACCAAAGTTTATGAGTGCATCAGGCAAAGAAAAGGCAGATATTCTGCTACAGATTATTGGTGTTGGTGATGAACTTTATATGCTGGAAAATGAAGAAACCACAACATACAATCAAAGACACGCTATCGGTCAGATTGCAGATCAAAAGAAGAAGTATGCCCTTGAAATGGAAGAGTATGAGGGTGTGCCTTCTGAACTTATTTCTCCTTATGACTTAATTAAGCAACAACAAGCAATACTTGTGCAGAACGGTGAGAATCAGAAGAAAAGGGAACAGTTATGTTCATTGGAAAGTCAGAACGAGTCCCTTACTGCCCAAATTGCTACTTTAGAAAGAAATTTAGCAGAATTAAAGGATAAGAGAAGACATATACTATCTGACATTGAAATTGCAAAAACTTCTGTTCAGGGACTTGAAGATAAGTCAACTGCTGAACTTGAAGAAAGCATTGCTAATATTGATAGTATTAACCGTAAGGTTAGAGCAAATCTTGATAAAGCGAAAGCTGAAGAAGATGCCAAGAATTATCAAGACCAGTACAACAATCTAACACATCAGATTGAAGAAATACGCAAGAAGAAGTATGACCTACTTAACAATGCTAATCTCCCTTTACCGGGTCTATCAGTCGAAGGTAAGGAACTAACTTATAAAGGCTATAAGTGGGACAATATGAGTGGTGCAGAGCAGTTAAAAGTAGCTACTGCTATTATCAGAAAGTTAAATCCTAATTGTGGTTTTGTACTATTAGATAAGCTGGAACAAATGGATGTTGAAACACTGGCAGAATTTAATCAGTGGCTTGAAAGTGAGAACTTACAGGCTATTGCAACAAGAGTATCAACCGGAGATGAATGTTCCATCATTATTGAGGATGGATATGTTAAGAATACAGAACAAAAGCCTTTTGTAAAAAAGGAATTTAAGATGGGAGAATTTTAAATTATGGCTACTAGAAAGGTTACTAAACCAAAAGAATGTGTAATTACAGTAAATACAGGCAAATCACTTGCTTGTGGATATACAAGGGTTAGGGTACTTCCTAAGCAGTATTTACCTATTACTATTGTTTCAAATATGACAAGCAGAACTATTCAAGATGTAGTTGAAGAAATGCTACAGTTTGCTATTGAGAATACAGTTATGGATATTAATGGGGAAAAAGTTTCATTGTCTGAATGGCAACAAGGAGGTACAAAATGAACATTTCAAGTGGTGTAATTATGTCAGCACAAAAGATTGTAATTTATGGTCCTGAGGGAATTGGTAAGTCAACAATGGCTTCTAAGTTCCCTAGTCCTGTGTTTTGTGATACAGAGGGTGGCACAAAAAGACTTAATGTTAGAAGATTTGATAGACCAACTTCAATGGAGATGGTTATTAAACAGATTGAATATGTTAAGCAGAACCCTAATGTATGCAAAACCTTTGTTCTTGATACTGCTGATTGGATGGAAAAGTTATGTGGTCAATCAGTATGTGCATCTGCACAGAAGAAAGGTATTGAGGACTTTGGCTATGGCAAAGGTTATGTATATCAGTCAGAGGCTTTTGGTAAGATACTTAATCTGTTAGAAGACTTGATTGATATACATATTAATGTTGTGGTACTTGCTCACGCTACTATGAGAAAGTTTGAACAACCTGATGAAATGGGTGCTTATGATAGATGGGAACTAAAGCTGGATAAAAGAAATGCTCCTTTATTAAAAGAATGGGCAGATGCAGTATTCTTTGTTAATTATAAGACTTATGTTGAGAAAACAGACAACAACAAGTACAAGGCTACAGGTGGCAAGAGAGTAATGTACACAGAGCATAATCCTTGTTGGGATGCAAAAAACAGATACGGTCTTGATAAGGAAGTACCTTTTGAATACTCTGTGATTTCTCCATTTATCCCTATTGACAGTACAACAACTACTGTTGTATCAGAACCAAAGCCACAACAAACAGTTGCAAGTGACCCTATCTCTGAACTTGATGACCTTGTAGAAGATGATGTAACAGTTTCACCACCGGTGGAGCAACAAGCAACTAATGTTCCGATTCCGGAAGGATTGCCCAAGAAGTTAGTAGATCTGATGAAAGCCGATAATGTGTCAGAAGAGGAAATTCAACTTGTTGTGGCACAAAATGGATATTTCCCACAAGATACAAAGATAAAGGACTATGGTAATGAATTTATTGAAGGTTGGTTAATTACTTTCTGGGATAAAGTTGTAGAACTGATTAACCAAAACAATGATTTACCGTTTGATTAAAGAAAGGATGATTTTATATGGCAGAATACAATAACAATGATGTAGCAATGGATTGGGATGACACCATTGAAAATGATAGTGAGTTTGTTCTTCTTCCTGAGGGTACATATGATTTTGAGATTTTAGGTTTTGAAAGAAAGAGATTTGAAGGTAGCACAAAAATGTCACCTTGTCCTAAAGCTGAACTATCAATTAAGCTGACTTCAGAAGTAGGTTCTACTACTGTTAGAGAGAACCTACTTCTTAACAAAAAAGTTGAGTGGAAACTATGTCAGTTCTTCACCTCTATTGGTTTGAGAAAACATGGAGAACCTTTACGAATGAATTGGAGTGAAGTAACAGGCAGAAAAGGTAAGTGTAAGGTTAGTGTAGATAAATACACTAATGATAAAGGCGAAGAAAGAGAAATTAACAGAATCAAAGAATTCTTAGAACCTAAGGAAACCCCACAACAAAACAGTCAGCCTAAAGCCTTTGTGCCGGGTCAGTTTTAATGGGTGAAATTAAGTTAAGACCATATCAGCAAGAGGCAAAAGAAAAGGTTTTTGAAAAGTGGAATAGTGGGGACAAGAAAACTCTTTTGGTTCTTCCTACAGGGTGTGGTAAAACAATAGTTTTTGCAAAGATTACAGAAGATTGTGTAAGACAAGGGGCAAGGGTTTTAATCCTTGCCCATAGAGGTGAACTGTTAGAACAAGCCTCTGACAAAATAGAAAAAGCTACCGGACTGAAAAGTGCAGTAGAAAAAGCTGAAAACTCCTGTATTAACAGTTGGTATAGAGTTGTTGTAGGTTCAGTCCAAACACTTATGAGAGATAAAAGACTAAATCAATTTAGTTGTGATTACTTTGACACAATTATTATTGATGAAGCACATCATGTTATCTCTGATAGTTACCAAAAAATACTTGAACATTTTTCTGAGGCTAATGTACTTGGTGTTACTGCAACACCTGACAGAGGTGATATGAAAAATCTAGGACAAGTGTTTGATAGCCTAGCATATGAGTATACCCTTCCACAAGCTATTAAGGAAGGGTATTTAACTCCTATTAAGGCAGTAACAATACCACTTAAACTTGATTTATCAGGTGTATCAACACAAGCCGGTGACTTTAAAGCCAGTGATATTGATACTGCACTGGACCCATATTTGTATCAAATAGCAACAGAAATGAAGAAGTATTGTGCAAACAGAAAGACAGTAGTTTTTCTGCCACTTGTAAAGACTTCACAGAAGTTTAGAGATATTTTAAATACTCAGGGCTTTAATGCAGCTGAGGTTAATGGCAACAGTACAGATAGAGCAGAAGTATTAAGTGATTTTGAAAATGATAAATACAATGTTCTGTGTAATTCAATGCTTTTAACGGAAGGCTGGGACTGTCCATCAGTTGATTGCATTATTGTATTAAGACCAACAAAAGTAAGAGGTCTTTATTGTCAAATGGTTGGCAGAGGTACAAGACTATGTGAAGGTAAAGAAGATTTATTACTTCTTGATTTTCTATGGCATACAGAAAGACACGAACTATGCAGACCTGCTCACTTAATTTGTACATCTGACGAAGTGGCAAAGAAAATGACTGAGAATTTAGCAGAAAATTCAGGTTGTCCTGTTGATATTGAAGAGGCTGAGGAAAAGGCATCAGAGGATGTTGTTGAACAGAGAGAAAGAGCACTTGCAGAACAACTGCAAAAAATGAAAACAAGAAAAAGAAAACTTGTTGACCCTTTGCAATTTGAAATGTCAATTCAAGCAGAAGATTTATCTTCATATGTACCGGCTTTTGGTTGGGAGATGGCACCACCTAGCAAAAAACAAGTACAAGCACTTGAAAAACTAGGCATTTTTCCGGATGAAATTGATAATGCCGGTAAGGCTACAATGCTACTTGAAAGACTACAGAAACGCAAAGAAACAGGACTTACCACACCTAAGCAGATAAGATGTTTAGAGCGTTATGGATTTCAGCATGTTGGTGAATGGCAATTTGAAAATGCAAGAAATCTAATATGCAGAATTCAAGCAAACGGTTGGCATGTACCTAGAAACATCAATCCGTCACAGTATAGAGAGGGTGAATAGCTATGAATAATAAGCTGAATTTAGTTGAATTAATTAAATATATTGACCCTTCAAGGCTAGACTATCAGGGATGGATTAATGTTGGTATGGCTCTTAAACAAGAAGGTTATTCTGAATATGATTGGGATAACTGGAGCAGTAGAGATAGTAGCAGATACCACAGTGGTGAATGTCATAAAAAATGGGCAACATTTAACGGAAGTTCTTCACCGGTAACAGGTGGCACTATATATCAAATGGCTTGTGACTTTGGTTACAAGCCACCTGTTGGTGCACCTGATGAGGCTATGAACTGGGATGATGAAATCAGTAATGACCCATTGAAAGTTATTGACGGTGGTTTTGAAATTGAAGAATTAAAGCTACCTAAGGAGTGGCACCCTAAAGAACAACTTATTAAATACCTTAGTGTATTGTTTGAGGCTGATGATAATGTGGGATATGTAACAGACTGTTGGCAAACTGCTGACGGTAAGAACTTACCTACAAAGGGTAATTATGATAGAACTGCAGGTCAGTTAATAGAAGAACTGTCAAAGCTGAAAGATGATGATATAGGTGCAGTATTTGGGGATTACAACAAAGATGTAGGTGCTTGGATAAGGTTTAATCCTTTAGACGGTAAAGGTGTTAAAAATGATAATGTAACCGACTACCGTTATGCACTTGTAGAATCTGATGAAATACCTATAGAAACTCAGAATACTATTATCAGAGAACTTGAACTGCCGGTAGCTTGTCTTGTACATACAGGTAATAAGTCTATTCACGCTATTGTAAAGATAAATGCTACAAATTATGAAGAATACAGTAAGAGAGTAAATTATCTTTATAAAGTTTGTGACAAGAACGGCTTTATTACAGATAAGCAGAACAAGAACCCATCAAGACTAAGCAGAATGCCCGGTGTTGAAAGGAAAGGTAAGAAACAATATTTACTTGATACCAACATAGGCAAAGAAAGTTGGGATGAATGGTATGAGTGGATAGAAAGTATTAATGATGATTTACCTGAACCGGAAAACCTAACAGAAGTTTTTGATAACTTACCTGAACTATCACCACCACTAATTGATAATGTTCTCAGACAAGGTCACAAAATGCTTATAGCCGGACCATCTAAAGCCGGTAAGTCTTTTGCACTTATTGAACTTACTATTGCAATAGCTGAGGGAAAAAAGTGGCTAGGCTTTAATTGTACTAAAGGTAAAGTTATGTATGTTAATCTTGAACTTGATAAAGCAAGTTGCTTACATAGATTTGCTGATGTATATAAGAAACTAAATTGGCAACCTAATGCCATAAAGAATATTGATATATGGCATTTAAGAGGTAAAGCCTCACCAATGGATAAATTAGCACCAAAGCTAATCCGTAGAGCCTTAAAAAAGAACTATATAGCAGTTATTATTGACCCTATATACAAGGTTCTTACAGGTGATGAAAACAGTGCAGAACAGATGTCTAAGTTCTGTAATCAGTTTGACAAAATTTGTGCAGAACTGGGATGTGCAGTAATTTACTGTCACCATCATTCAAAAGGTAATCAAGGTACTAAGAAGTCTATGGACAGAGCCTCAGGCAGTGGTGTTTTTGCTCGTGACCCTGATGCTATGTTAGACCTTATAGAACTTGAAATTGACGATAATCTTATTAAGTATCAAGAGAACAAAGCTGAATGTGCTATTTACTATAAATATCTGAAAAGGTTTGTTTCTGATATTGATGAGGAAGTTTCTCAGGATGATTTAGAAAGCTCCTACAATATGGAAAAGATAGCCGAAAATAAGCTAAGTAAGAATACTTTAGCTTTGGCTAGGGCTGAATTTCAAGAAGAAAGAAAGTCCATCAAAACTCGTTCAGCTTGGAGAATTGAAGGTACATTAAGAGAGTTCCCTAGGTTCTCACCAATCAACTGTTGGTTCAATTATCCTATACATCAGATTGACGATACAGGTGTTTTAAGTGATATTGACAGTAGTAGCCAAATGAATAGTAAAAACTCAAATTACAAGAAGAATTTTGGCAACAAAAAGAGTGCTGAAGAACGAAAGAATGAACGAAAAGAATCATTAGAAGTTGCCTTTAGTGCAGTTCAAGAAAATGGTCAAGCCAGTATTGAAGAACTTGCATCCTATATGGGAGTGACAGATAAAACCGTTAGAAATTATCTAAAGGAACATAACAATTTTTGGGTTGATAATAGTAATGTGGGTTTGAAAAATAATTCTATTTAAGAATAAAAACACAATATTATTAAAACAAGGAAAATGAAAATCTCGAATAATTTTCCTTTCCCTAATAGTGAAAAACTCGATAAAAAGTAACTTTCTTCCCTAGGGAAAATCTCGAATAATTTATCGACTTTTTCAGAGGGAAAGAAAAACTATATATATTATATATATATAAAAGGGGTTTTAAATTCCCCTTTTATATTAAGTAATAATATACATGAAAAAGCAGAAGTTTATAAATAAACGATTTACACAGAAAGGATATAAAATGAAGACTACTGAATTTTTTATGCCTATGGACCCACCAACAATTACCCATCAAGAAAAGAAGATTAGTTATGTGAACGGTAAACCAATCTTCTATGAAGAACCAAGACTAAAAGAGGCTAGGTCAAAACTTGAAGCATATTTAAGCAAATATGTTCCAAAGGAAATGTTTGTTTCAGGTGTATCACTTGTTACAAAGTGGTGTTTCCCACTAACGGGAAAACATAGTGATGGGGACTATCGTACAACAAAGCCTGATACAGATAACTTACAAAAGCTTTTGAAAGATGTAATGACTAAGTTAGGCTTTTGGAAAGATGATGCACTTGTTTGTTCTGAACTGGTAGAAAAGTTTTGGGCTGATATTCCCGGTATCTATATCAGGATAAAGGAGTTACCTGTAAATGGACATTTCTCAAGTTAAGAGATATTTGAATAGGCAGGTAAGTTATAAGGGAAGTATTTATAACTTAGTTGGTTGTATTATCAGACGAAGTACAAAAGAAAACAAGTTTATATATCAAGCTGAACTACAAGACAATTTAGCTACAAATTCTTTAGTGGTATGTAAACTTGATGATGTTGAAATAAGGAGTAATGAAAATGGCTAAGTTTATTAATGTTGATGAACTAGAAAAGAAAGTAAAAGAAAATTGTTATTCAATCGAAAATGATGCAGGTTTTCCTGATGACGGTATGAGTGATGTTGATATTTATAATACTATTGATGAGTGTAAGCAGTATGAGTTCGAATTACCTTGCACAGAAAAGGAGTAACAATAATGGAAATTAAGAGAGTATGTGCAGTATGTGGCAATGAATTTACTGCAAGAAACTACAATGCAAAGTATTGCAGTTATGAGTGTATCAAGATACACAACAGAGCAAAAATGAAAAAACTAAGACAAGCTAGAACACCAAAGCAGTCAAGAGAACATAACCTTAACCGTACTTTGTATAATTTACATAAGTACAATGAAGAAAACGGTACAAGGCTAAGCTACGGCCAGTATAGAGCTAAGATTGAAAGTGGGGAGATTGCAATATGAGTAATTATATTAATTATATTGATATTTCAAAGGGCAAATATATTGATGTTACAGAATTAGGAGAAATCCTTGATAATAATGAATATGATATTATTTGTGAGCAGAATTTTCCATGTTCTTCTTACGGAATGACAACAGATGATTTTATAGACCTGATTAATGATTGCAAAAGAGTAAACTTGGGTAAGTCTGTTTCAAAACGAACACCTAAGAAGGTGGTATCAAGCAAAAAAGCATTGCTTGATAAATTTTGTCCTATTTGTCCTAGTTGTCATAAGAACCTTACTATGTTTAGTGCTAGTTGGGAGTATAATTACTGTCCTAATTGTGGCCAGAGGTTAGATTGGAGTGATAACCTTGAATGCTAAAGAGTACCTTAATCGTGTAAGGTTTGCTGATAGGTTGATTAATGTTAAGGATAAGGAATTACATAGGTTAAGGCTAAGCATAACTCAGATGAGCCCACAGACAAACGGTGAGCGTGTAAAGTCATCAAACACTACCGACTTCACACAAACAGTTGACAAGATTGTGGATTTGCAAAATGAAATCAATAGTGAAATTGATGACCTTATTTGTATGAAGAATGATGTTAGAAGTAAAATCAATGGTCTTGATGATGCAATTTACATATTAGTTCTAACAGAATATTACCTTAATTGTGAAACCTTTGAGAAAACTGCTGAAACTATTGGTTGTTCCGATAGATGGATTAGAGCCTTACACGGTAGAGCATTACAAGCCTTTAGAAAAAAGTATAATATGGATTAAGTAGTTCCTATCAGTTCCTATTAATTCCTATTCTTAAGTGCTATAATGATATTATGGAAAACCGATAAAGAGATAGATAAGATTGCAAGAATGATTTTCACTTCTACTATTCCTCTTGTAAAAAATTCAGCATTGCCCACCTAAACACTTAGGTGGGTTTTGTTGTATAAGAAATTATCGAAAGGTGGTGTTGTTTGGTGGCACTTAATGACAAAGAAAAAATATTTGTTAAGGAATACATAATCTGCAAAGGTAGTGCTTATCAAGCAGCACTAAAGGCAGGATACAAGAAGTCAACTGCAAAATATGCTTATGAATGGTTACTTAGTTCTCTAAAAAACTCTACAACAAAAAGACATCTACCATATAAGCCTTATTTAAAACAGGCATTGGATGATGAACTTGATAAACTGCATAGTAAAAAGACTGCTGATGAGAAAGAAGTTGTTGAGTACCTAACATCAGTAATGCGTGGTGAATCTGTATCGGAAGTTGTTGTTACTGAATTTGTCGGTGAAGGTTGTTCAATGGCAAAAAGAGTTGAAAAAGCTCCTGACGAAAAAGAGAAACTGAAAGCAGCTGAACTGTTAGGCAAGACATATGGCATCTTTACCGATAAGGCACAAGTAGAACTTGCTTTGCCGGTGTTTGAAGGTGAAAGCAGCCTTGAAGACTAATACAATTAATCTACCCTCTGTTGTGGGTAAAGGATATAAAAGTTTTTGGAATTTTAAGGGCAGATACAGAGTTGTAAAGGGTAGTAGAGCAAGTAAAAAGTCAAAGACTACTGCACTATGGTTTATCTACAAACTTATGCAGTACAATAAAGCTAATTTGCTTGTAATTAGAAAGACATATCGCACATTACATGATAGTTGCTATAAGGAACTGAAATGGGCAGTAAAACGACTATGTGTAGATAACTTGTGGCAGTTCAAGGAAAGTCCCTTAGAGGCTATTTACAAGCCGACAGGACAGCATATCTATTTTAGAGGACTTGATGACCCATTAAAGGTTACATCAATTACTGTTGATGTTGGTAGCCTTTGTTGGTGTTGGATAGAAGAAGCTTATGAGATAACCTCAGAAAGCGACTTTGATACACTTGACGAAAGTATCAGAGGTGAAGTGCCAAAGAACTTATTTAAGCAAATAACATTAACATTTAACCCTTGGAATGAACATCACTGGCTAAAGAAAAGGTTTTTTGACAGTGAAAGTCCTGAGGTGTTAGCCTTAACAACAAATTACACTTGTAATGAATGGCTTGATAAATCAGACTTACAGGTGTTTGAGAATATGAAAGAGAAGAACCCTCGCCGTTATCAAGTAGCCGGATTAGGTAATTGGGGCATTGTTGACGGTTTGGTGTATGAAAACTTTGAAGAAAGAGAATTTACCCTAGACACAATAAAAAAATGTCAATCAGCATTTGGGCTTGACTTTGGTTATACCAATGACCCGAGTGCTTTTTTTGTTGGCTTTGTAAATATAGAAAGTCAAGAAATATATGTGTGGGATGAGTTCTATGAAAAGGGTATGTCAAATAAAGCAATAGCCGATAAGGTAAAGCTAATGGGATACCAAAAAGAAAGAATAACTGCTGATTCTGCTGAACCTAAATCTATTGATGAACTATGTACCCTAGGACTTCATGTAAAAGGTGCATCAAAAGGTAAAGACAGTATAAACAACGGTGTTCAATGGATACAAGGCTTTAAAATAATAATTCATCCAAGATGTGTAAACTTCCTTACAGAGATAAGTAACTACACATGGGATAAAGATAAATTTGGTAACAAAATAAACAAGCCTATTGATGATTTTAACCATCTAATGGACGCAATGCGTTATGGACTTGAAAAATATATTAAGGGTAATAAATGGCTGTTTTAAGAAGGTGACAAAGTGCTAAAGCCAACAGAAATACAAAGTTTTATTAATGATGACATTACATCAGAGCAAAAGAGAAAAGCAAGAATAGGTAAGAAATATTATGAAGGTAAACACGATATTCTTAACTATAAACTTTACTACTATGATGCAGACGGTATATTGCAAGAAGATAAGAACCGTTCAAATATCAAAATATCACATCCATTCTTTATTGAACTTGTTGACCAATGTGTGCAGTATCTTCTATCAAACAAGGAAAGAATTGTTTGTAGTGATGATATGAAACTTCAAGAAGAACTGGACAAGTATTTTGATGATGAGTTTAGAAGTAACCTATCTGACACTATGACAGATACTTGTGTAAATGGTTTCGGTCATATGTACGCATATATGGGTGCTAATCATAGGGTATCTTTTCAGTATGCAGACTCAATGGGTGTTGTTGAAGTAAGAGCAAAGGATACTGATGACCATACGGAATATGTTATCTATTGGTATATTGATAGAGTAGATAAAGGAAAAAAGCTGATTAAAAGAATTCAGGTGTGGGATAAAAACAATGTTACATATTATGTTCAGGTTAATGACGGCAATATTGAACTTGATAAAGAAGAACCAATAAACCCAAGACCACATATTGTATTTACCAAAGACCAAGAAGAAGGAAAGTTTGGTGATAGTTTTGGTTTTATTCCATTTTTCCGAATTGACAACAACAGAAAACAACAAAGTCACCTAGAACCTATTAAGGCTCTTATTGATGATTATGACCTTATGGCTTGTGGACTTTCTAATAATCTTCAAGATGTGTCAGATGCACTATATGTTGTGAAAGGTTTTGAGGGTGACAGTCTTGATGAACTTATGCAAAATATCAAGGTTAAAAAACATATTGGTGTACCTGAAAATGGTGAGGTAGATATTAAGACCATTGACATTCCTGTTACTGCAAGACAAGCTAAGCTTGATATTGACGAGAAGAATATATACCGTTTTGGTATGGGTTTCAATTCAGCACAATTAGGTGACGGTAACATAACCAATATTGTTATCCGTTCAAGGTATGCACTTCTTGACTTGAAGTGCAATAAGCTGGAAATACGCCTAAAAGCCTTTCTAAAGCGATTAGTTAAGGTTGCCTTAACTGATATTAATAATCAGCTAAACACTGCTTACAAGGAAAGTGATGTGTATTTTGACCTATCAAGAGAGATTATGACTAATGCACTTGACAATGCACAGATTGAAAAGACCAAAGCAGAAACACAACAGATTGTACTTACAACAATTCTTAATGCTGCTGCAAGGCTTGATAATGATACTGTGCTAAAGGCAATTTGTGATGAACTTGAACTTGACTATGAAGAAGTCAAAGAACTGGTTGAAAGCAGTGCAGAACCGGATTTAAACGGTGCATCAGAAACACTTGCAAATACGGTGGTACAGAATGAATAGCCGTCAAAAAGAAGTAATAGGACAGTCCCTTGCTGATGAAAAGGCAGTGCTTAATGCCTTAACAGATAACTATACTACTGCTTTAGCTGATATAAAGAAGAATATCAGAGAGTTACAAGCTAACCCTTTGACACAATCAAAAGCATATCAGTTGGAATATCAAAAGCAGTTAGAAACAATGGTTTCAGGTGTGCTTGATTCATTGCAAGGTAGTAACTTCAATTCTATTGCAGAGTATCTACAAAACAGTTACACAAATAGTTACATAGGCAATTTGTACGATATGCACGGTCAAGGTGTACCACTTATATTACCAATGAATGAAAATCAAGTAGTTAAAGCAGTACAAAAGACAGGTGATGACTTTAAGCTAAGTGAAAAGCTAGGTGGCAACACCAAAGAACTAAAGAAACAGGTCAAGTCAGAACTGCAAAGAGGACTTGCCTCTGCACTACCTTATGAAACAATGGCAAGAAGTATCAGCGACTATGGACAAGCTGACCTTAACCGTTCAATGAGAATTGCAAGAACAGAAGGTCACAGAATACAGTCTGAGGCTAAGCTGGACTGTATGAATAACGCCAAAAAGAAAGGTGCTAACATTGTAAAACAATGGGACAGTACCTTAGACGGCAGAACAAGACCGGAACATAAGCAGTTAGACGGACAGATAAGAGAAATTGATGAGGACTTTGAAGTTGATGGATATTCAGCACAAGGACCCGGTGGCTTTGGTGACCCATATATGGATTGTAATTGCAGATGTTGCTTACTTCAAAGAGCCAAATGGGCTTTAGATGATGAAGAACTAAAAACACTGCAAGACAGAGCAGAATACTTCGGACTTGATAAGTCACAAAATTTTCAAGATTTTAAGGATAAATATATTAATGCTGTTGAATTTTCAGCAAATAGTGATATAATTGAATTAAGAAGTGTTGATGCAAGAGATAAGTTGAAAAATATTGATACTTCAAATATTCAAAAACTAAAGTCAGGTTTTTCTTGTTTTCCTAAAGATGATTTACTTAACCAGTTTGTCAAAAAAGTAAAATCAAAGGATGGCTACTATGATGTAAGTATGCACGGTACTCCTAACGCAATGTGTTTTGGTACAGATGCTCCAAACACTTCACCTAGGTTATTAGCAAATGTTATAAGGCGTAGAAAAGATTATAACGGGGAGAATATTCGCTTATTATCTTGCAGTACAGGCAAAATAATAGATGATAATTATTGTTTTGCTGAAGAATTATCCAATGCTTTAGGAGTTTGTGTTGAGGCACCTAATGATGAATTACTTATCGGAAGTAATGGGCTTCTTAAAGTGGGAAGAACTTCAGGTGGGCAGATGATTACTTATAAGCCTAATGAAAGGGGTCGTATGAAATGAAAGTTGAAAACGGAAGAAAGCTATTTGGCTTTTGGGATAATATGCCTTATGGCGACCCTAGTGATAGTTTTAAAGAATTATCAAAAATCAAAAATACAATAGGTAAGAATGAGGTCGTAAAACATATTGAAACTTTAGTTGTTTGGGCTACAAGTTCACCAACATATGATATGTTTACAGGTGAGAAATTACAAGCTGGTGTCTATGATGATGGTGATTTTACATTCCCTTTGGATTTTTTGCACTACTATAAAAATTATGATATTGGTATTCCTTTGGAGTATGAAGAATATCTGAAATCTATATTATAGCACTTTACGATTTGTGAGGTGCTATTTTTATTTAAAAGAAATTAGGTGATATGTTGATATGTCCGTATAGAGATAAAGTGGAAACCACTGTGCAGAAAGAAAGTTATTGTTATAATGATGATAACCCTGAACAATGTACAAAAACAGATACTATCGTACAAACCATTCATCAGCCAATGAAATGTGTAAAAGCTGAGTGTGGGGCATTTTACAATGGTAAATGTAATTACAAAAATTAATATTGTTATTAGGCACTAACTCTTGTTAGTGCTTTTTTATTGCCCTGAACAAGGCTTTAAACTGTTTAAATTCATCTTGTCAGATGTAAAATGACTAGTTCAAGTCAAGAGATAACTTGTAAAAATTCTATTGAACGAAGAAAGGAAAAATGTATGACACTACAAGAAATTCTAAAAAGTCAGGGTTTATCTGATGAACAAATTGAGAAAGTAACCGGTGAAATGAAACAAAACAAGATTTTTACTGCAAGTGAAGAAAATCTTGACATCAGATACAAGGACTTAAAGGGTAAGTTTGACAGTAAGTCAAAGGAACATGATGAGACAAGTGCTTTGATTGAGCAGTTGAAAAAGGATAATGCCGGTAACTCTGAACTACAAGCAAAGGTTACGGAATATGAAACTACTATCAGTAACCTTAAAACTGAACTTGAACAGAGTAAGGCAAATTCAGCACTTGAAAATGCACTTATTAAAGCAAATGTTGTTGATGTGGACTATATGGCTTTTAAGTTTAAAGAAAAAGGCGAAATTCAACTTGACGATAAAGGCAAGATTAAAGGTTTTGACGATACATTAAGCGAACTAAAGACCCAGTACCCAACACAGTTTACATCAACTACAAGTACAAAAATTGAAGAAAATAAGCTACCTAACAGTAATAATAACAATGGTAGTGAAATCACAAAAGAACAGTTTAATAAAATGGGTTATCGTGACAGACTAAAACTTCACACAGATAATCCTGAACTGTATAACACATTAAATAAAGGAGAGTAAAATTTATGGCTAATGAAACAACAAAAATCACAGACCTTATTAACCCTCAGGTAATGGCTGATATGATTTCGGCAAAGGTTAGTAAGAAGATTGTAGTAGCACCATTTGCAAAGGTGGATGATACTTTGGTAGGTGTACCGGGTAACACTATTACAGTACCTAAGTATAGTTACATTGGTGATGCAGAAGATGTTGCAGAAGGTGTAGCTTGTGGTACTGCTAAGCTGACAACATCATCAACTACTGCAACAGTTAAGAAGGCAATGAAAGCAGTTGAACTAACTGATGAGGCAGTCCTATCAGGTTATGGTGACCCTGTGGGTGCTACAAATTCACAACTTGCACTTTCTCTGGCTGCAAAGATTGATAATGATGCAATTACTGCACTAATGGGTGCAAAAGTTATTTATGACGGTTCAAGCAAGATTATCAGTTATGAACAGATTGTATCAGCTATTGACCTATTCAATGAAGAAGTCAATACAGAAAAGGTTATGTTTGTCAATCCTTTACAGGTTGGTCAACTTCGTAAGGACCCTAACTTCATTTCTGCCGACAAGTATCCGGGCAATGTTATTATGACAGGTGAAATCGGTAAGATTGCAAATTGCCGTATTGTACCGTCAAAGAAAGTAACACTTGACAGTACAAGTGCTTTCTATCAGTGTCCTATTATTAAGCTTGAAGAAGATACTGAAACAGAAGATGAAATTCCTGCACTAACAATTTATCTAAAGAGAGATACAACTGTGGAAACTGACAGAGTGTCATCTGCAAGAAAGACTATTGTTTCAGCAGATAAGCACTACACAGTTGCACTTTCTAACGAAAGCAAGGTTGTACTTGCTAAACTTAAGAAATGATTGTATCTCTAAATGATGTAATGTGGATGCCTGAATTCAGCTCAATGCCTGAGGCTGTTGTGAAGAGAAAACTTGAAAGCATTGAAGATATGATTAGAGCATATACTAACAACAATTTTCAATGCCGTAGTAAAAGGTTCTCTGCCAAAGCCTTAGGCAGTGACATTATAGGTTCAGATACTAGGTTTAGTGTAGGTGACACAATACAGATTACTGAGTCTGTTAATAACGGCTTGTATATAATTGTGGATATGGAGAACGATAGAACCGTTCTCAACAAGGATTTAATTGATAGTGATTATAACCTTATAACTAAAGTTCAGTATCCTAGTGCAGTAAAGGAAGGTGCTATTAATTTACTGCTATGGGAAGTAAGAAACAGAGATAAGGTGGGAATACAGTCAGAAACAATCTCCAGACACTCTGTAACCTATTTTTCACAAGATAGCAGTAATCAGGTAATGGGCTACCCAATATCCTTACTGGGCTTTTTAAAGCCACATAAGAAGGCGAGGTTCTAGTATGATTGGTGGTAATATATCTGCTACTTTTCAAGTGAAAAGCAGTAAACAGAAAAACCCTATTGGTGAAGTAGAACATATATGGTCAGATGTTCTCACTATAATAGGGTTTCTTGATTTAAGCACACAGAGTACAAAATACACTACATATAATGCCAAAATTGAGGAGTCAACACATATCTTTATTTGTGACTACAAACCTATTACATTCACTAGTGAAAATTCAAGGGTGATTATCAATAATCAGATGTATCAAATTACATATATTGATGACCCTATGGGACTTCATCAGCATTTGGAATTCTATCTAAAATATGTAGGTGGTCAAAATGGCTGACAATGTTGTTTTTGAAGATAACAGACTAAAGGTTAATGCAGAAATGCAAGATGCCGTAATAGCATTTTTGTATGAAGTGTGTGGGGAATATCAGTCACAAACTGCAAGAAACACTAGAGTGGATACCGGTCAGACAAAAGGTTCTTGGGACTATGCTATTGATGAAAACGCACTTGAAGGTGTTATTGGTTCACCAATGGAAAATGCTATTTGGGAAGAATTTGGTACCGGTGAATATGCCTTAGAGGGCAATGGTAGAAAAGGTGGCTGGTGCTATGTTGATAAGGACGGTAAAGGTCACTTTACTTATGGTAAAAAGCCTAACAGAGCCTTATTTAATGCTCATGAAAAGCTAAAGACAAAAGTACCAAAGGCTCTTGAACAGAAATTGAAAGGACTGAAATAGTTATGGATGAAGTATTATCAACCATTGATTCACACCTTACAGAACTTGGACTAAATTATGAATTTGGCAGAATGACTAAAGTATCGGTTACTTATCCTTATTGGGTGGGTGATTATACAAGTAGTCAAGGTACGACAGAAGACGGTCAAGAAAATATATCTGTTATCTTAACAGGCTTTTCAAGAGGTTCATTTTATGAACTTGAAAAACAGAAATCAAAAATTATTAACCATTACAGACACTCTGTTTCGGTAGTAACTGAAAAGGGTTCTGCAATGGTTATTTTTTATGACAATTCTTTTAACATTCCACTTGAAGATGATGACCTAAAGAAATGTCAAATTACATTAAACATTAAATTATGGAAAGGAAACTAATATTATGGCATATGAAGAAATTAAAAGTCATGGCATCACAGAAGATACACCAAAGAACATTCTGTTCGGTGCAGGTACTATCCACAAAGGACTAAAGTATGATAAGCAGAAAAAGAAATGGAATTTTGCTGAAAGCCTTATCGGTTCAACAAGTGGTGGCAGTAAATTAACTATTACACCGGAAGTCAAGGACATTGAACTTGATGGTGCATTGGTTAAGGTTAAGGGTTTAACTCAGAAAACAGGTGAAAGTGTAAAGCTGGAAACTAACTTTGCAGAACTTACACCGGAAATAATTAAATCAACAACACTTGGCAAGATTGTTGAGTCGTCTGATATTGAGGGTTATGACCTTATTGAGTCAAAGGCAACTATTGAAGATGGTGACTATTACGAAAATATTGCCTTTGTAGGCAAGAAAACAGATGGTACACCTATCATTGCTATTCTTGATAATGCTCTTTGTACAACAGGCTTTGAGTCTGAATCAAAGAACAAGGAAAATGCAGTAATCAAGGCAACATTTGAGTGTTATCAGAGCATTGATGGTGATTTAAATGTAGCACCATATCACATCTATTATCCGTCAAAAGCTAATCCACTTCCATCAAGTCTTAATGAAGGAGAAGAATAATGAAAGAATATAAGTTCAGAACATTAAACGCAAGTGACATTGCACCGATTTGTTCAATTATCAGTAAAATCGGACTAAACAACTTTGCTAAGACTTTTAAGTCAGAAGATGTTGTTGATGTGCTAACTAAAAAGAAAGATGCAAAAGACTTAACTACACTTGCAGGTGTAACAGTTGCACTTAACTTTGCAAATGTGATTATCTCACATATTGCAGACTGTGATACTGAAATTTTTAAATTGCTTTCTAATGTTAGTAATTTATCATACAAGGAAGTTAAGGAACTTGATTTAGTTACTTTCTCTGATATGATTATCAGCTTTGTAAAAAAAGAGGAATTTAAGGATTTTTTCAAGCATGTGTCAAAATTGTTCAAGTAAATATTATTGATTTTATGGACTTGCTATTTAAACGGTATGCAAGTCCATTTCTTTTAATAGAACAGATGATTGCTATTAATAACTTTTCTGACTTTGTTACTAAACTACTTAATCTTAATGATGAAGATATTTTGTGGGAGTTCTTCTTGCACAAATATATGGGTGAACAGTCCTATAGTGAGTGGAAAGAAAGTTTAGAAAGTAGAGAAGTATCAGCTGAGGAAGCAGAAGAAATTATTAGTAATTCATTTGATATATTGAACAGTTTTGAACCTACTTCATAGGAAAGGATGTAGAACACTTGGAGTTATTTAAGCTACTTGGTCGTATAGCAGTGGATACTGATGAGGCTAATAGCAGTATTGATAAAACCACAGATAAAGCCAAAGAGTCAAAAGAGGATATTAAGTCCTTTGGTGATGAGGGTGAGAAGTCCGGTGGTAAAGTATCTAGTGCTTTTAGCAAGATGGGTTCTTTTGCTGCAAAAGCCGGTAAAGTAATTGTTGCCGGTTTAGGAGTTGCTAGTGTGGCAGTAGGTAAGATAGGTAAAGATGCCATATCTGCTTATGGCGATTATGAACAACTTGTAGGTGGTGTTGAAACACTATTTAAAGGTAGTTCAGATACTGTTATCCAGAATGCCCAAAATGCTTACCAAACTGCCGGTATGTCAGCTAATGAATACATGGAAACTGTTACAGGTTTTTCTGCATCTCTTCTTCAATCCTTGGCAACCGGAACATCAGAGTCAGGTGATAAGGCAGTTGAGGCACAAAGCAAAGCACTTGATGATCAATATACAAGTTTACAAAAGGCAAATGAAAGACAAGAAAGCTTACTTGCTGATTCTCAAGATAAAGAAATCAGTAACTACGAAAAACTAACAGACAAGAAAATAGCCTTAATTGATAAACAGTACAACGAAAATCTAAAGCTGATTGATGAAGAAAAGTACAACAAACTGAAAGCCATTGATGATCAGATTAATAGTCTAGAAGGTCAGACTGAGGCAGAACAACAGGCTAGAGAAAAGAGAGAGCAAGAACAGAAAAAAGCAAGTCTGCAAGAGAAGATAGATAAAGCAGAAACTACTGAGGCAAAGGCTCAAGCAGAACAAGATCTAGCTGATTATCTTGCTGATCTAGAGCAAAAAGAAAGAGAAAATAAAAGAAAGAAACAAATTGAGTCTTTAAAAGACCAGAAAACTGCTATTAATGATGAGGCTACTGCTAAGAAAGAGGCTTTGAAAGAACAACATACTGCCGAAGTGAATGCAGTTAAAGAGTCAAGTAATGCCCAAATTTCTGAAATGAAAAAGGCAAATAAAAGGGAACTTGCTACTCTTAAGGCTAATAACAAAGCTAAGTTAAAAACTACTAAAGAATATGTAACAGAGCAGAAAAAACTTTTACAAGAGAATACTTCAACTGCAACTTATTCTTCTGAAGTGTATGAGAAAGCAGCAAAGAAGTCTAACCTTGCCATCACAGATATGGCTGATAATGCCAACAAGATGGGAACGCCGTTACAAGATATACAGAATGCTTATCAGGGCTTCGCAAAGCAAAATTACACAATGCTTGATAACCTCAAACTTGGTTATGGTGGCACAAAGCAGGAAATGGAAAGACTTCTTTCTGATGCACAGAAAATATCAGGTGTTAAATACGATATATCTTCCTATGCTGACATTGTAGATGCCATTCATGTTGTGCAGAAAGAAATGGGTATTACCGGTACTACTGCAAAAGAGGCTAGTACAACTATTCAGGGTTCTCTTTCATCAGCTAAAGGTGCTTGGCAAAACCTTCTTGCCGGTTTAACTGATGGTAGCCAAAATATAGACGGCTTAATTACCAATGTATTTAATAGTGTAGTTACTGTTGCTAATAACATTATCCCTAGAATACAACAGGTTTTGCAAAGAGTTCCATCTCTGGTTACTAAGTTAGTACCAAAACTTATAAGCAAAGTATCAGAGGTTATAACCACACTTCTTCCTAGTATAGTGAGTGGTGCAGTATCACTTATCAATGCCTTAGTAGGAACATTACCACAGTTTATACAAGCTATACTAAACGCAATTCCGTCTTTGCTAAATGGTGTGTATCAAGTTTTTACGGCTATAGTTAATGCACTACCACAATTGATGTCAACACTATGTAATGCATTACCTACTCTTATACCTCAATTAATAGCCGGTATAACAAGTATGGTATTGTACCTAATGACACATTTTACAGAGATTATTCAGCCTTTAATTGATAATCTTCCACAGATTATCATATCCATTGTAAATTCTCTTATGGATAATCTTCCAATACTTATTCAGGGTGCTATACAACTTGTAATACAACTGGTACAGGCCTTACCGGAAATTATTATTAGCTTGATTGAGGCACTACCTACTATTCTTAAAAGTATTGTTGAAGGATTGTGGGAATCAATTCCCATTTTGCTTACAGGTATAGTATCAATGGTAGGTAATATTTTTAAATCAATTTGGAAAGTTATCTCAAATTTTTTTGGCAAGTATTTTTCAAGGATTGCTAAGTACTTTACAACCATATGGGAAAATATTAAGAAGATATTTGAACCGGTTATAAAATTCTTTAGCAAGATTTTCTCAGGAGTATGGAACGGTATCAAGAGTGCTTTTTCAAGTGTTGGTACTTGGTTTAGCAATGTATTTTCAGGTGCTTGGAAAGGCATTAAGAAAGTATGGAACGGTGTAGGTAATTTCTTCTCAGGTATTTGGCAAGGAATTAAGAATGTGTTCTCCGGTATTGGGAAATGGTTCAGTAATATCTTTACAGGTGCATGGAATGGTATTAAGAGTGTATTTTCAGGTGTTTCGAGTTTCTTTAAGAAAATTTTTGATGGTATCGTTTCAATAGTTAAAGCACCTATTAATCTTATCATTAAGGGCATTAATTTTCTTATTGGTGGTGTTAATAAAATTAGTTTTGATGTGCCTGATTGGGTGCCTGTCATTGGTGGTAAGAAGTTTGGTTTCAATATTCCTAAAATTCCTAAATTGGCTAAAGGTACAGTTGTTGATAAACCTACTCCGGCAGTATTTGGTGAAGACGGTGCAGAGGCAGTTGTACCACTTGAAAATAATACAGGTTGGATAAGAAAGATTGCACAACAGCTACATCAGTTCACATTAGATACTAAGAATTTATCTGTTAATAGGGCAAAGGACTTGCCTAGTGAGAAGAAAGAGAAAGAGAAAAATACAGTGAATACACAGACAACTCTTACTTCCAATATAGATAAGAAACTAGACATACTACTAACAATGTTAAGTAAGTTTTTCCCCGAATTACTTGATAAAGACAGTAGTATTATCCTTGATGATGATACTTTAGTATCAAAAATTGCACCTAAAATGGATAAACAGTTAGACAAGTTAGCAAAGAGAAAGAAGAGAGGTATAACAGTATGATAAATGGTATTAGATTCGGAAAGTATCATAGCTATGATGACTTTGGACTTATCCTATCATCAGTACATATTCCTCCTGCTACGCCTAAAACAAACTATGTTGACATACCCGGTGCTGATGGTCAGCTTGACTTGACAGAGGCACTTGGTTGTGTCAGATACCAAATGAGAGAGGCTGAGTTTGTTTTTACAACAAAACCCGGTTATGACATTGAACTTACAAAAAGACTTGTTTCTAATGCTTTAAATGGACTTTATTGCAACATTATTGTTGAGAAAGACCCAGAGTATTACTGGCAAGGAAGACTTACAGTAAGTGCATATGGCTATGAATATCCGGTAGATAAGATAACTATTAAGGCAACTCTCAAACCGTACAAATTAAAGCACGATCTAACAGTTGTAAGTGTTAATAATATACCTGCTAACGGTTCTACAATTAAAGTATATTGTAGTAATGAATGTATGCCGGTGTCCCCAACCTTTGTTAATAAATCTAGTGGAGTAATAGGAATAACTTTTAATAACATCTATAATATCTTATCAGCAAGAAACACAAAAACATTTAATGACTTTGTGTTGCAAAAAGGTCTAAATGAAATCAGTATGAAGCAAAATACTAATTTAGACTTTTGTTCAATCGATATTAAATATCAGGAGGGTAGTTTGTAATGTACAAAATTATAATGACAAATGCTGATAATAGAGAATTTTTATTGTACGACCCTAATATTCAAGATTTAGCATTAACATCTGCTACTGTGAATTTAGAAAGTAATACTGCCGGTTCTGCTACACTTGTATTTCCTTGTATTCACCCACATTACTCAATTCTTAATGATAAGACGGCTATATTTTCTATCTATGAAGATAATGAAATCATCTTTAAAGGCAGGATTTATGAAGTAAAGAAAGATTGGAACAACAGTCTTACTGTTACTTTAGAGGGATTTTTAGCAGTGTTGTCTGACGTATTGACTTTTCCATTTGAATATCCCGGTGGCTATGTAAATAACAAAGAATATCAAGAAGGAGAAAATGATGTTAGATTCTTCTGTAAAAAAATGATTGTAGAACATTACAATAATGTTTGTTCAGGTGATTTTGGGGATTTGCAAGTTGAGTATAACCCTATACAACTGACATTAGGCAACATAACTGTAAAAGATGACGGTAGTGGTATTGTAAGGTCCTCAGAAGATTATATTACCTTGTGGGATATAGTTAAGGATAAGTTGTTTGGTTCTGCTTTAGGTGGGTATGTTTCACTTAGATATGTTGGTGATAAGAACTATTTTGACTATGTAAAAAACTTTACCGAAACAAATAGTCAGGTAATTGAATTTGGTAAAAACCTTACAGATATTACAGATGATGAGGTGTCAACTGATACGGTATCAGCAGTCCTTGCGTTAGGAAAAGATAATCTAAGGATACCTACTTATAACAGTGAAACACCTAAAGGATATAAAGAAGGTCAAACTGTTAGCACAGATGGGGATTTGTTCTATCACGGCTATTACATAGTTAGCAAGAAAGCTTTACAAAAATATGGCTGGAGGTCAAAGATAGTAAAGTATGACAGTGTAGAAAAGGAAACAGAAACACTATTAAAGAAAGCAGTAGCATTTATGCAGTCTGAGGGTATTAGACTGAAAAAAACTATTGAGGTGTATGCTATTGATTTACACCTTACCGATAGTCAAATTAATTCATTTAGAATTAACAAGAAAGTCAATGTAATGAGTAAACCTCACAACATAAATGTTGCTTATGATTTAACCAAACTATCTATTGATATGTTAAACCCACAAAATACTAAAATAACAGTAACTAACACAGATTTAGTTTACTAGAAAGGAAAGATTATGGATATAAAACATCAAAGCCTTGTACTTGATATTAATGAAACAAGAAACTACACCCTTATAAAGGCTTGTCAGGGCGACCAAAAGTCAAGATACATAGATTGTACTCTTACTCAGAATGGCTCCGTATTAAGCCTTACAAGCAATTATAGGGCAATAGTAAAGGCAAGTATTAATAATGAGGTTAAGGCTATTAACAATTGTACTATTGATACAACAAAACAAGTAATTGTAGTAGAACTGACAAGTGTTATGCTTGACACACCTGGTGTTTTGAACTGCGAGATTACTGTACAAGACGGTCAACAGATTGTTACATCCCAAGCCTTTGCAGTACAGGTTAGACAATCTACAGTTGCTAACGAAACAGAGATTAAGAAGTCTAAAGAGTATGGAGCATTGGTTGATGCACTTAATAACATTGCTGATGTTGAAAGTAAAGCTGACAAAGTGCAAGGTTTAGTTGATAACATTGACAAACTTGAAAGTGCTGACAGACTAAAACATTTAGCTGAACATGGTCGTTTTAACTTCTCTGCAACTTTTACAAGTGATGGAGTAATTAAAAAGGCAACATCAGCTAGTATTTTACAGTCGGGTGATTTTGCAACTACTCAGACAGATATTGTAACAGTATTTGTTGCAGATAATGTTACAAAAATTAATAATGGTACTTTTGGGGGATGTACCTCACTAAAGACTATTTATATTGATAACACAGTTGGCAATGTGGATATAGTAAGTGGTGCAGTTCCATCAGGCGTTAGTATCGTGTACTCAAATGCTGAAAACTTCATCAATGTAAACGAACTATTAGCAAGTGCTATTAAGTCGCTGAAGAAACAAGTAAATGCAGATAAGTCTGATTGGGAAAACAGAGCAACAAGCATTGAAACTCAGCACAAAACAGATGTAACAGAACTTTCACAGGCAATTCAGAAGGTGAAAGAGTCAGCATTTGAAGAATTTGCAAGTGTGAAAGCTGATGTATCCACGAATGAAAAAAGTATCGAAAGTTTAAAAGCTGATTTTAATAAGTCAGTTGATGAAATCAATACAACATTAGATACCAAAGAAAATGTATCTAATAAGGTAAGTGTGATTACACATCCAAGCATAGACTATTATCCTGACACCAAAGCAGTATTTGACTATGTGAATAGTAAGTTAGAAACACCTCTATCAGATATTGAAAATTTAAAAGCTGATAAGCTAGATAAGACAGATTTTAATAGCTATAAAACTACAATAAACAAAGCAGTTGCTGATAATGCTGATAACATTAATTTGCTTGATACTAATAAAGCTGATTTAGTACAAAGTCAAAATCTTTATGACTGGAGTAAACTTAATGGCAAAAGTGTAGATGGATTAAGTGTTGAAAAAATGAAAGATGGTAGTTATCACATCACAGGCACACCATCAAAGAAGTATGTTGCTTTATTAAGTGAAAGAATTAAGCTTCAAGAGGGTAAGTACTATGTATCAAGTAACAAATCTAATACAGACAATTGTTATGTACAAGTTGCAGTAATGGTTAATAATGAAACTAAGTACTATACAGATAGTGAATTTATTGTTGATGATACAACAAGCTATATTTTGTTATCAGTACAAACAGGTACATACACAGACCCAATTGACTTATATATGTATCCTTGCTTGTGTATGGCGAACGATAAGAACAAAATCTTACTACCTTATTATGTTACAGATGGTGTTTATCAACTCGCAATTCAGACACAAAAGGAATTGCAAAAGAAAGAACAAAAGATAATTGATTTATCAATTAAAGTTACAACGGATAAAGCCGGTAATACCACTATTAGTGATAGTAGTAACAACAATATTG
>OIZA01000237.1_pt1 | contig 32099 bp, 32 predicted proteins | sample 1588381 | NCBI WGS metagenome assembly OIZA01 (sample SAMN03283277) | human gut metagenome | biome: human-associated habitat; material: feces | host: Homo sapiens | place: Peru | collected 2012 | reverse complement strand
TTAAAGACAGCTTTGCTATTGCAAGCGCTATCGATAGTGAAACCAAACTGTATAACTTTTATTCTTAACATTAATGATATAATAATTATATTGAAATTTGTGGAGGAGGGATACTATGTGTTTCAGATTCAAGCAAATGCAAAACGAAGATATTGCCGTATTCATAAATGAAATGTTTGAGATTTTGGCAAGTAATATGAACGTCATTGCTCCAACAGGTAATTCTTATGATACAGATTTTAAAATCTGGTCGGAATACGTAGTACCTGTTTGGCGTGAAGGAAAGCGCCGTGTGATTCTGATTTTCTGTGAAGATACACTGTGTGGATTCTTTCAATACTTTGTAAATTATAAAACTTTTAGAATGGATGAAATACAATTCAAGAAAGAATATCAGGGCTGCGGTTTATTCGCCGAGCTTTATCATTACTTAACAACAGTGATCCCGACACGGACAAGGTATGTTGAAGCGTTCGCACGAAAGGAAAATCTAAAGTCTCAGGGAATTTTAGAGCATCTCGGTCTGTCGGTTGTCGGCGAGAGCAAAAACGGCAAATCTTTATATTTTAAAGGCGAGTACAAAACTGTATTTGAACGCTATTCCAAATAAATCTCAGTTTATTACAGAATGCCCGCTAAACCCAAAACCGCTTAATGCCAAGCTGTAAAACAAAAAATCCCGCTCGATAGAACGGGATTTCAACCTGAATTGTTAAACAGCTCATGCAAGCAACTTAAAAATATCTCTTATTGCCCATGTCGCTAAGAAGCCGATCACAACAGTAAGCATAATACCGTTGAGCAATCTGCTTTTTACTCTGTCTCCGATTAAGAAATATATCCCCATAAACGGAAACGACCAAAACATCGGGTGAAAATGAAATGCTCTTTCAAAATCAAACCGTAATGCACACAAAATCGACCGTGTAAAGCCGCAACCGGGGCACTGTATACCGAAAAAATGCTTCCATATGCATCCGATACCGGTAACAGACGAAATCAAATAACCGATGCCAAGCAAAAAAATGAAGAATAATTTCGGCAAAAGCTCCTTAAACCGAAGCTTCACTCAGAACAGCTTCTCGGGGTCAACAACATAGCTGCCGGTAAGGATTTTAACAAAGTCAATGATTGCAAGAATGTAACCGAGGCCGAAGCAAAGGCTTGCTACAATTTTAACGATACCTTTTTTGGTTTCGCCCATCATAAAGTTGTGAACACCGAAGCCGCCCAGCAAGAAACAAATAATTGCCATCGTGGTTTTATCTTTGCCGTTGAGATATTCTCCGGATACGACGTTATTCTGCTGCTGGTCATTTGCCGCAGGTGCTGCGGGAGGGGTCACGGAATTATTTGCGGAGCCGTTTACGGCAGCGCCGCATTTTGCACAAGTATTGGCATTCGGAGCAAGCTCTCCGCCGCAATTCTGGCAGAACTTGTCACCGTTACCTACCTTAACGCCACAGTTTTCACAGAATTCCTGGTTACCATTGAGAATTACTCCACAGTTTTTGCAATACATAAAAACAACCTCTCCTTAATAGATTATGGCATTTGAGTATAAAATGCCCAAAGCTATTATAACATACTTTTTCGGTTATTGCAAGACTGTTTCTGTTAATTTTTCATAAAAGTGCTGAAATTTCCGATAGATTTTTTGCAGTTTTTCAGAATTTTATGTCAATAACTGTGTTTAAAGTGCTTTTAACGGCGCGGGTCATTACCTTGCTTTTTTCCGTCCTTTGGACTTTACATATAATTTAAAAAGTCTCCGCCTGCGGTCGTCAAAAATCCATCCTCCGTCACGAAAGACAGCTTGTTGCTATTGCTTTTTGCTTCTATCAAACACTGCAAATCAGTTTTGAAAGATTCATATAAAAATCGAAAAATCCCTGGCGTGAGCCGAAGGCCTTTTCATCGGCAGCATTGCAAAAATCATAATGATCTGCGCCATAAATCGTGGGCATAACATACCATACTCCGGGAATAATGACTTTTGCTTCGTCATATGTGATGTGATCCTCCTCAAACGGATAAAGAGCACTCTTAAGCGGAACTATTCCGTCGTTGGCTCCCCACGACTTATCAATAAACTTTCCTCCGATAAACATATTTACCGATGCGGATATAAGCGGTGAAGACAACTTGAACGGGAGAAATGCGTCGTAATCTTCATTCAATTTTGTATAGCCATTCCTGCCATCTTTCGTGATACATGCCGAATACGAAAAATAGTATGCGGATTTAACCGTTTTAATCATTTTATTGAGTTTTTCTGCGCCCTGAACCGTTAGATCATAGCCGCAGTGGTCCATTGACAGCGCCATTTTCAAACAAGCCAACGGATTAAATCCTGCCTTTTCGCCCGTAAAAGGATCCTTGGTTATCCCCCACTGATCAAGCATCAGGTCATTATGAGATTTGCCCGTAACGCATTTGAGGTGAAGCAACTGTATCATAAGGAATGCCGGGGCAACAGTATCGGACACATAATTTGAAACCGTTGAACCGTTATGCGGTGAAGCGATGGTGGTAACCGAATGTATTCCCTTTTCGTGACCGCCTTTAAAGAGCTTGGAGCAGTTATTCTTATCGGCGTTCATTTCTGTTTCATTCCCGTAGGCAAGAAGGGACGCCAAAAGTCTAATAGTCTCACCGCCAAAGGAATGTCCGACGAAGTTCAACGGGCTTTCGAGATTCCACGGTGTACCCATGGTTGCTCTTCCGGTATAGTCTCTTCCGTAACGCGAATGACCGCATTCCCTTGAATGCGCCTCGCCGTAATCAACGACTGTACCCGTCAGCTGCGCATAAAGCTCGCAGGCTCTGTCCCATGCGCTGCTGTAGCCGCCCACGGGTGGATTATATACCGTGTAACCCTGTGCACGAAGGTAGGTGATCACATTGTTTTCAGGCTGAGTTCCCCAATAAGGGCTGGTTTTCTCCTGAGGCGATGTTTCTCCCCAGCCGCACATTCCATGAACAAAAATGAACGGATACTCGGTTTTTTTACTTTCGGCGAAGCCGACAACCGTCAAATTGAACATAAGCCCAATGCAGAGTAAGGTGCTGACAAATGATATAAAAAGCTTTCTTTTCATGTAAAATCCTCCTTGATGACATTATGCCAAATACCCTTAACATTTAACTAATTATCAAATTTTTCGATACCGCGCAGACGTTTAGAGTATATTATATATTCTAAATTTGGCAATTTGTCAAGTTGTAATCTTTATGTAGTTAAAAAGAGCCTTGAATCGCACTCTTTGTTCTATTTCAGCTTTTCGATGAGTGCTTTAAGGTCAAAGGCTTCGTCGCCTATTCTGCCGATGCCGAGGGAATATTTATCCGCCGAGCCTATCTCCTCGGCGGTAAGGCCGTCGAGATACTCCGCAATGCGGATGAAGGTCAGGGTCTGCTCATACATAAGCTCCGGGTCGAATTTCTCCATCTCGTGGCTCTCACTCTCAACGCAGAGATAATCGGGAGAAGTGACGAGCGATATCTCGGGGATGCCGACGTTAAAGAAAGGCTGACCCTCGCCGAAATGCAGGAAGTTGTGACCCCTGAGCGTGACCGTTCTGAGGTGTTCTCTGCCCTTGACGCACTCCCAATACACCTTTTCCATGGTCTCGTTGCCGGTGTAGACCTCCTCGATGTCAATATCGTTTGTTTTTTTATAAACGCCGTCGGCATCCTTCCACTCCGTGCAGCCCATGTGCTCGGGAGTGATGGCGGCGACGACCTTCATGTGGCCGTCCCTGCCGTCCCACAAGCCCTTATTATCATGCAGCCACAGCGAGGTGGCCTGGTCTGAGATGCCGTTCGGGCTTTTGAAAACAGGCAGCCTGAAATGGCCCGTGACGAATACGAATATCAGCGTGCGCTTCGGCTTATGCTCCTTGAAATAACGCATCATCGCCAGCATTGCGATTGCGCCGTTCTCCTCAACGCAGTTGACGCCGTCCGTGTGCGTATTGATGACGACTGCCTCGTTGGTATTCTCACCGTAAATTATCGAGCAGAACGACTCGGTCTCGGCATCCTTCTCGCGCTCGGCGGTCAGAGTGACCGTGGCGGAGAGATTGGCTTCGGCAGCGGCGATTATCTTCTCGCCGTCGGTGCTGTTGACCCAAACGGCAGGAATGCCTTGATAGCCGAGGATGAAGTTGAGATATTGACCCTCGACCATTGCGTCTGACATACGCTCCCAAACGCAGATGACCGCTTTGACTCCCATCTTTGCCGCAACGGCGAGGAACGGGAATTTAACGAACGCTGAGGCAACGGGGCCCTTGTAATATTTCGGAATGGCGGTACCTGCGGGGAAGGCGTTTTTCTGGTCAAAGGCTATGCCCGAGTAGGTGTGCATGAAATCCTTGACCTCGACAACGGCGATATTATCCTTGGCAATGGCGAAATTGATATGCTTGCCTCTGACTCTTATCAGTCTGCCGCTGACGCCGTTTTCGTCCGTCTCGCCCGAATACGGGAACGGCGAAGAGACGTGGACTTCGCTGTCGCCGTCGGGATTATGCAGGACTATCGAGCTGCTTTTTGCCTGCCACCTGTCGAATTTATACTCATTGCTGATAGTCTCAAAGCCCATTGCATGGATCTCATCCTTGAGGTATGAGACAAATTCACGGTGAGCGGGCGAGCCTGTCGGCCTTGTGCCGAAGGAATTCATCTTCTCAACGCCTGCAAGCAGGTCGTCTTTTGTAAACGGATATTCTTTCATTTTCTTTCTCTCTTCCAAAACGACCGCCGATCAAATCGTCTGGCAATCAATCGGCGGTCTGACTTTATATAATTACAGCTTCATTGCGGTCTCGTAAGCCTGCCAGATAACCGTCCTGAGGTTGCCGACCGTATCGCAATCGCCGACGAGGTGGACATTGCCGCCCTTGGCAGCGATGGGTGCGGGAATATAACCGGCGGAGGATATGACTGAGTCGCACTCGACCTTGAATTCCTTGCCGTCCTTATCGGTGCAGGTGATGAAGCCGTCGCCGACGGATTTGAGCTTGCTCTCAAGATATACGGGCACTTTCTTCCATGCGAACCATTCTCTGAGGTATGAGCTGTTGGCAAGGCAGACGCCGGTCTGAGCGACAAGGTCGTTCTTCATCTCAACGATGCTTACCTCCTTGCCCTGAAGAGCAAGCTCATAAGCGATCTCGCTGCCGGTAAGACCGCCGCCGATAACAGCGACCTTCTGACCCACGGGAGCGCCGTTGAGGAATTCGCACGCCTCGACCATCTTCTCATGGCCGGGGATATTCTTGAGGATCCTTGCAGTAGCGCCTGTCGCAATGACAACGGGGTCGCTGCCGAACTTGGATATATCCTTTACCTCGGTGTTGAGCTTGACCTCGATGCCGAGCTTCTCCATCTCTCTGCGATACCATGTCAGCAGCTCGCGCAGCCTGCCCTTGTAGCTCTCAGCCGATGCGGGGATAAAGGTGCCGCCGAGCACGCCGGACTTCTCATATATAACGGGGGTATGGCCTCTGAGCTTGGCAACACGGGCAACCTCCATGCCGCCGATGCCGCCGCCGACGATATGTATGGTCTTGGGCGACGAGGTCTTTTTGATATAATGCTTATTCCACTGCATCATCTCAGCATTGACGGCGCACCTTGAGAGGTGAAGCGAATCGCTGAGCTCCTGATCGTTGGGAACGCCCTTATAGTGGCACATATTGAAGCAGCCGCTGTGGCAAAGGATACAGGGGCGGATATCGTCCTCTCTATCCTCGATGACCTTGGTGAACCACTCGGGGTCGGCAAGGAAGTTGCGGGCGAAGCCCGCGCCGTCGAGCTTGCCGTCGGCAATTGCCTTGGCTGCGGCATCGAGGGTCATCCTGCCGGCGCAAACGACGGGGATATCGACAAATTTCTTGATATGCTCGACATCCTCAAGGTTGCAGTTCTCGGGCATATAGATGGGCGGATGTGCCCAATACCATGCGTCATAGGTGCCGTTATCGCAGTTGAGCATATCATAGCCCGCATCCTGCAGATACTTTGCGGCTATCTCGGATTCCTCCATGTCTCTGCCGACCTCGACGTAATCCTCGCCGGGGAGAGCGCCCTGACGGAAGCCCTTGGTCTTGGAGATTATCGAATATCTGAGCGAAACGGGGAAATCCTTGCCGCATTCCTTTTTGATAGCCTTGACTATCTCGGCTGCGAAGCGATATCTGTTCTCAAGGGAGCCGCCGTATTCGTCGGTCCTCTTATTGACATATTTAAGGGCGAACTGGTCGAGCAGATAGCCCTCGTGGACAGCGTGGACCTCAACGCCGTCAACGCCTGCGTCCTTGAGCAGCTTGGAGGACTTAGCAAATGCGTCGATCATCTCCTGGATCTCAGCCTTGGTCATCTCTCTCGAGGGGAGCTTATCTGACCAGCGGTTGGGCGACGGGCTTGCGGAGGCGGTGATCCTGTCGAGATCCATAACGGGCTTTGAGAGGACTCTGAGCGCCTTGTTGTTATAGAGCTTCTCCATCATCTCGGAGACGGTGAAGCTCCTGCCGAAGCCTGCGGTGAGCTGCACAAAGAGCTTGGCGCCGGTCTTGTGAAGCTCGGGCACCCACTTGGCAAGGTCGTCATACATCTTCTTATTCTTGTGGAGCCATGCGCCGAACATCGGATTGTAGACGGGCTGGCAGCCGGGCAGGACGAGGCCGACATTATTCTTTGCGACCTCCATGATGAAGCGTGCGCCGTCCTTGTCAAAATGGTTCTTCTCCATCCAGCCGAAAAGATCCGTGCCGCCCATGGAGGTCAGGACGATGCGGTTTTTGATCTCCACATTGCCTATCTTCCACGGTGTTAACAATGACTCGTATTCTTTTTTCATAAAGACACCCCTTAAAATTTTTGGATCTCGCGCGGAAGCCCGCCCGAAACGCTTAACTTACAGTTAATAATTTTATCATAACACTTATTTATTGTAAATAACGGTTAGCAGTCAGTGTTACAAAAACGGCGTTTTTGTTCGGGATTTTTTCGCCTTGAAATCGCATGATCCGTCAAGATAACACAAGCGGACGTTATGATATGAAGCACGAATCAGAATGCTTCATTAAAATCGGTTCAAATTGCCGTTGTATAAGAAAAAGCGCCGGAGAGATCCGACGCTTGATCGAGTTAATTATTTGAAATTAAAAATCCGTGCCGACAATCGTTTTGATACAGGCAACAAGCTCAAGCATATTAGGTATCGACAGCATTTTGAAGCTCATGGCCCCCTCATATTTCACACCGTCAACAGTCTTAGAAATATAAAGCTGCGGTGCGATCATGCCGTAATTTGACGGCTGGCCCAGCGCCTCGAGGAAAAACCAACTCAGCGTCACATTAAAGTCACCTGCCCGGTTATCCTCCCCGTCCTGCTTGACGGTTAAGATCTCCGACCTGCCGTCCCGATAGGTAACTTTCAGAACTATCCCGTTTGGAGAAGCGAGAAATCTGTTGTAGGCAATTCTGTTCTTGAGCGGCACATAGACGGTCGAGACTTCGACCGCTTCCGAAGACGATACGCCTATTTCATTCTCACCCTCTCCATCGGCGGCAAAAGCAAGAGAGCACATATTCAGCGCAATAATAAGCGCAAGTAAAGCCGATACGATTCGTTTCATAATACAATCTCCTTTTCCGACGAATTTTTGACTCAAAATCTCTTTTTGCAGCAATATACGCCGCATATATATAATATAATATTTTCGAATTGTCAGTATTAAATGTTTTAAAAAATTTTCATCACAGCAAAAAGAGCCTTGCATTTCAAATGCAAAGCTCTTTAGTGATTTATCGCTTTGTCAGCGAGGAGACGACATTGACAACTTCGTCGCTCGTCAGGTTCTCTGCGATGATCCTGAAGCCGACGCCGTTATGCATGAATTCGGAGTAATATATCCCCGTATCGCCGTCATAGATCAAGGTCACGCTTTCGCCGTTTATCACGGATTTCTTGATATTTTCGTCATCCGACCAGATCGCCACGCAGTTAAACGGATATTTCCCCTTGCTACATTCGAGATTCACCGTGCGGCTGCCGTCCTCGGAGGAATAATTCAATATAAAAGTATCGTAATAAACCTCACCAACACCGCCGTCACGCTTGTAAATACACTGCTTCTCCTGCCCCTGCCAAGCCGTGAGGTCGCTCGGGACTTCGGGGAAAATATTCGTGCCGCAGTATGCGTTCATACCGTCGGCATCAAGCTCCAAACAGTCGTCCTCGGCAAGATTGATATTCATTTTCCTGCCGTTATCCCCGACTGTGCCTGATATATGGTTGATGTTGATGATGTTTCGGTTTTCTGTTGCAGTCTCGGTGAAGGTGGTTTCGGCGGGCTTCGGGCTTCTGCTCACGGCGTGACCCGCAGCCGCCAGCACCGCCCCACAGCACAGCACGGCGGCGCATATCCTGACCGCATACAGTTTCTTTTTCCTCTGCTTCGCTTCATATTCATCCCTGTATTGAAGCAATTCCGCCGCCAACTGATAATGATCCTTCATAACTCAAAATTCTCCTTTTCAAGCTCAGATTTAAGCGAATCCCTTGCTCTTGTGATGATATGTTTGACGCTGTCGACGGATCTGCCCATCGCTTTCGCTATATCGCGCTGGCTCATTTCCTCAAAGTAAAACAGCCACAGCGCATGGCGATAATCGGGCTTCAGCCGCAGCATGGCTCGGTGAAGCGCGGAATCGCGCTCGCTGCTGAGATAATTCTGCTCTATATCCTCATCGGACGCCGTCATGCAGCATTCGTCGAGTGGAGCTGCGCCTCGCCTTTTCTCACGGCGGAGATGATCCAGCGCGGCGTTCCTGCCTATCGAATACAGCCACGACTTAAACGAAGAACGTCCGTTGAAGCGAGGTTTCTTTGTCACGAGCTTTGCAAAGGTCTCCTGCGCCAGCTCCTCCGCAACGTCGAGGTCACGCACATACGAGCTGAGCCACAGCGCCAAGCCGTCATAGTAGTCAACGACTATTTGCGTAAATCCGTCGTCATCACCGTCAAGGAAACGGCGGTAGCTACTTGCACCGTTATCCATCGGTTCGCTCCTTTCCGAAAGGTCTTGCCTTTCATCTCTTTGACGGGCACCGTGAGGGAAAAGTGCCGCTTTTTGAAGAATTTATCGTTAGCATTGCTGCAAAAAGACGGCTCGGCAACGCCGAACCGCCTTTGCTTATTTATTGCAATATATCTCGATCGCCTTGCCGAGGAATTCGGCAGTGCCGCTGCCGCCGGCGGAGTCGATATTGCTCTTAAAGCACTCGTCCGCCGTATACATCAGCCCGAGACCCGCCAGCACCTCGTCGGTGCAGGTGTAGAAATGCTCGGTGATGAAGCTCTGCAGCTCCCTGACCGCCGACTGAGCCTCGACCGAGTCGGGTGAAAGCGCCCTCAGAGCGCCTATCTCGGCGAATTTCGCCATAAGTGCGTCTGCGGCGGCGAGCTTCTCGCCCTGCGGCTTTTTATCATATTCGGCGTACTGAGCCGTGCCGCCCCACTTTTGCTTCGCTTCGGCGGCGTAACGCTCAAATTCGCTCTTGTCAAATGCGGAAAAATCCATATTTATCTCTCCTGTCTCAATAGTTTCACGGGCAAGGAGAATGAGCCTGTCGATCTGTTCCCGCCTCAACTCAAGGAGCTTTATCTGCTCGAGCATCGCCGCCCTTGCGTCGAATTCCGGACTGTCGAGAATGGCTTTGATGCTTTTGAGCGGGAACTCCAGCTCACGAAAGAGCAGGATACTTTGAAGCCGAGCAATTGCCGCATCGTCATACAGCCGATAGCCCGCCTCGGTGACCGCCGTGGGTTTCAGCAGCCCTACGGCGTCGTAATGGTGCAGCGCGCGCACGCTGACGCCGGTTAATTCGCTCACTTCGTGAACCGTTTTCATCGTTCATCCCTCCCGTGTGTCTATAGCATACACTATGACGTAACGTCAGAGTCAAGAGGTTTTTAAAAATTATTTCCCCTCAAACATATCCGCGAGCTTACGGGCGGAGGCGGCGAGGTCATTTGCGGCCTGCTGCGCGGTCTCGGCAGTGAATTCGGCGGGGTATTCCGAGGCTTCGAGGGTGAACCACCCGTCATAGCCTATCTTTTTGAGCGCATTGACGACTTTGACAAAGTCGATATCCATTGAGAACGGTATCTGATGGCTGTCGTGCCGGCGGTCGTTATCGTGGATATGCAGCGCCTTGAGGCGTGAGCCGAGGGCAAGTATCATCTCCTCGGCGTTCGTGCCGAGCCCCTTCATCTCCGCATGGCCGATATCGAGGCAGGCGACAAAGAACGGGTCGTTGACCGCGTCGAGGTGGGCATTGAAGCTCTCGGGGTCGGAGCAGGCGGCGGGGGCGGCTTCGTCCTTTTCACCGTTCCAATTCCACATATTCTCGGTGGCTATCTTCACCCCGCACTCCTTGGCAAAGGGCAGCAGGGCGGAATACAGCTCGGCATTCTCCTCGGGTGAGAAGTTGTTATTCGGGTGGATTATGCATATCTCGCCGCCCGCCTCGGCGGTGCACTCGATGGAGCGCTTGAGCACGGGCACGCTCTCAAGCCCCCACGACGGGAACGGCGCGTGCGACTGATTGCAGACTATGCCGTTATCGAGGCCGATCTGCTTAAGGCGCCTTGCATAGGTGAGGTAATTGCCGCCCGAAAGCGGATGCGAGTTAAAAACGAGCCTGTGATTCTCACGGTCGTTATCCGCAGCGTCAAACATGGAGAAATCCCACGCGTCAAAACCCGCCTTGGCGATAAGCTCCACAGCTTTTTCGTCGCCGACAAGCATGGAGATCGAAGATATTTCGGTTGAAATTTTCATAAAAGCACCTCAAATCAATAAATCGAATGCCGAGCCGTCCTTTGGATATTTTCTCACGTTACCGTGCGTCAGAGCCCTTTGCGCTTTTGCTTTTTCTTCTCCTGTCTCGGCTCAAAGCGGCTTCTCAAGCATGATCGTCAGGCGTGATCTGATAATATCCTTTTTGTTTCCTCCTTAAATTCGCATATGGATAATTGCAAGGGACGGACAACCTAAGGAGGCAGGTTACCGATCCGACGGCTTTAAGCCGGCGAACTCCCGGACTACCTACCGGGACGTGTTTTTATCCTCGAAAATTTTTAAAAATGTAACGGTTTGCTCTTTCATTGATATTTTGCCGACCGTGTATCCGAACGGGATAAGCTCCTTTTTGTATTTCAGAAAGGAGTGGTCGAGCGGAACTCCCGCGATATCGGCGATTTGGGCGAACGACAGCTTGAATGAATCCTCGCCTCTGCCGCCGACATATTCCCATAATTTATCGTATTTGCTCATTTCCTCACTTTTTTGCCTTGCCGAGGACGTTCAGCAGCACATAAAGCCCCACAAGGGCGGCTGTTGCGCCGCAGAGCACGGCATACATGGCGGGTATTGTGACCTTGGTGTCAAAGAAATACATATTGCAGTCAACGGAGTCACGGATAAGCTCGATGACTTCGTCGGGGAATCCGCTTGCGCTCATCTCGTCATAAGCTCCTCTGAGCATATGATTGCGAAGCAGGCTCGTGCCGTAGGTGCCTGGCAGGAAAGACAGGACCTTTTGCAGCCCCGTGCCGAAGCTCGAGATCGGCATATATGCACCACAGATAAAGCCGTAGCCCGCCGAGACCACAGTGCCGACCGCAGAGCCCTGACCGTTGGTGTTGAGCGGATAATTGATGCAGGACGAGAGCGCTACGCCGAAGAGGGTCAGCAGCACAACGTCGAGCACGGTATATAGCACGTCGGCGGCGGAGAGATACCAGCCCGTTTTGAGCAGGTAGAGCAGGCATACGCCGAGCGCGGTCAATGAAATTATCATCGTAGTGATGGCGGAGGCGCAGAAATAAGCCACCGCAACGGTGCTGCGCCTGACGGGAGTGACGGCGATATCGCGCCTTGCCCCGCTTATTTTATCCTGCACCATCAGCAGGTTGGAGCAAAAAGCGACTGTCACGCAGCTAACGGCGAGCAGCGAAGAGACGAGCTGACCGCCGACGGTCGCGTCGATAACACTGTCGCCTATCTTTATCATCTCGGGGATATTTGAAACGAAGCTGTCGCGGTAGACATTCGCAAGGAAGGTGGCATAGAGCACAAGCAGGATAACCGGGGTTATAAGAGAAGTGAAGAACATCCCCTTATCCTTAAAAAAGAGCTTGATATTGCGCTTTATCAGATTGCCGAGACCCATCATTTCTCATCACCTCCGACAAGTTTTTTGCCCGTGACGGCAAGGAACACATCGTCCATCTTGCCCTTTGTCACCTCATAATCGGTGAAAAGCTCGGGATGACCGACTATCAGCCTTGTTGCCTCCGCTGTATTCGGCACGGAGATCCTCACGGCGTCGCGCAGAGCCTCGCAGGGCAGGCCGAGCGGGTCTATTGCCGATTTATCGGCTCCGTAGAGGGTTATGAAGTCGCCCGTATAGGCGTTTTTAAGCTCCAAAGGCGTACCCTCGGCGGCTATCATGCCGCTGTCGAGTATGACGACATAATCGGCGTCCGCGGCCTCCTCCATATAGTGAGTGGTGAGGAACACGGTCATTTTTTCGCTCTTTCGCAGGTCGGATACAACATCCCAGAGCAGTTTCCTTGTCTGCGGGTCAAGACCGGTGGTCGGCTCGTCGAGGATGAGTATCTCCGGCTTATGCAGCAGCGCACGGGCGATATCTACCCGCCTGCGCTGGCCGCCCGAGAGCTTGCCGACGGTGCGGTCAAGTATCGTCTCAAAATCCAGCATAGCCGCAAGCTCCGAAAGCCTTGATTTGAATTCCTTGCCCGTGATGCCGTAAAGAGCCGCACGGCTCCTGAGGTTATCGCGCACGCTCAGCGACTTATCAAGCACGGAATTTTGGAATACTACGCCGAGTTTGCGGGTTATCTTATCAAGCCCGTGCTCGATATTCTCGCCGCATATGACGACGCTGCCCGAATCCTTGCGGAGCTGGCCGCACATTATGGATATCGTGGTCGATTTGCCCGCTCCGTTCACGCCGAGGAAAGCAAAAAGCTCGCCCTTTTGCACATGAAACGAGAGATCCCGCACGGCCTTGACATCGCCGAAGGATTTGTTCAGCCCGTTGATTTCAATAATATGTTCCATATATCTCTCCGAAATCCTCAATTATTTTGAATGCTCAAAAGCGTTGACAGCCGCTGCGACCGCGCCGTAGAGCACGCCCGCGACCGCCCAGATTATCAATGTGCCTTTCGTCCCGACCGCAAAGGCTGCACTGCTCTGCAAGCTCCTCCTGCGACCAGCCCTCTTTTTTGCGAAGCGAAATGATCTTGTCTGCGAGTATCATAAATTTTCCTCCTTTTGTGCGTTCGTGCCGCACATTATGAGAAAATTCTACATTTTTGCTCGGTTGCATTCAAGAAAGTCAGGTAGGAAATCTGTCAACCGGCGGTTGCAACCGCATAAAAGCGGACAATTTCTTTAATATTATATATTTTTATTATACGCTTTCACGGGCGGATGTCAACGGCTTTTCATATTTTCGCATAAAAAGAAGGCGCCCCCGAAGGAACGCCTTACTTGGTTATTCGTTTTCCTCCGACGCTTCGTCGGTGAGCTGCTTATTCTTGGCAGCGGTGAGCGCCCTCGCCTTCTCAAGGTCGCTGTACATCTTGTCGCGGGTCTTTTTATCAATGTTATAGAACGCCATCGGGATTAGGCAGAGATAGTCAAAAGCAAGTCTCGGCGCATATGCCGCAACAAACATTCTGAACATCGTATCAACGGAATGCTGGCTGTTATAGCCCGCCTCGTAGCCCGCCCATTTCTCGAGCAGGTAGGCGTTGATGACCTTGAGAATTATATCCTTGACCTTGTTGAAGTAGCCCGTCATCATATTGATGGTGGCTTCAACACGGTAGCCGTTTTGCCATTCGCAGTAGTCGAGCACCTCATAGTTAATCTCGCTGCCGACTATTTTCTTAGTAGCATAGAAGGCCATTTCGATACAGTTGCCTATTGAGAATGCGATAGTCATGGGCAGCTTTTTGCGATAGAAGCCGTTCTCCTTGCCGCCGATTAGACCGGTCAGCAGGAACAGAGTCTCGGAAGCGATTATTGACGAACGGGACATTATCCAAAGAGACCTTGTGGAGAATTTATCTCTGAGCTTGGTCGAGAGCGGATAGCTGGCATATGAAATAGGCGAGCCGAGAATGCCTCCGACAACGCCGATGGAGTTGAACTTGAGAACGTCGGAGAAATAGAGCGATTCGCTCGTTCCGACGTCGATGCCGTCAACAAAGCCCGAAAGCGTATAGACGAGCAGCGGCCTGTTCTTAAACACCGCCATAAGGCCCTTAACGGGGTGAGGCGGCTTCTCTGACTGCGGCACGCGCTCCTTGCTGACTATCGCCCACCAGATATTCGGCACTGTGGCGATGATCCACCAAAACATTTTCATCACGACGAAAGCCTTAACGATGTTGAAATCGAGCTTGCCGTTCTCAATAAGGTCAAAGATCACGCCGGCAAGCTGCCCCGGTAATTTTGAGCCCAGCTCCGATACGAACTTCGCCGCAAGCAGCAGCCGCGATCGCTCATTTGGATTCGGGGTAAAGACGTTGTCAATGTATCCGCCGCCGCCGAAAAAGGCGTTGACGGTCTCGCTTGAATAGGATATCGCCATCCATATCCATATCTTTTTGCTGTCGTCATAGCCGTTATTCAGTATGAGCAGCGGGAAAATACACTGGAAAAAGCCGATCAAAAAGCTCGGCAATATCGAAAGAAACTGGAAAGGCTTGAATTTGCCCCAGCGGGAACGCATATTATCAATTATCGCCGCGGAAAGCGGGTCGTTGACAATATCGTATATACCGAGGCCGACGTTTGCCTTGGCAACATCTGTGGGCTTGACACCGCAGAGCTTGTTGATATAGAAATCGGAGCCGACATCGTATCTGCCGAGAGTCATGCCGCCGATAGCGGATTTGACCATGTAGGCAACTCGCTCTTTTGTGGAGCAGAAGAGACGGTTCATATACGCAGGGGAATCCAATTTGACGTTATTCTCGTCAAGCTCTCTGATGTTTTCAGCTGCTTCGCTCATCCGACCTTCGCCTCCTCTTTCTCAGCTTTCTTTTCTTCCTCATGCTTGCGCTCGGCTTCGGCTATCTCAGCGTCTTTCTGAGCCTGAAGCGCGGTAAGGCGTTTATACATCTCCTGCCTTATCTCCTCATGGGGAACGCCCTTGTCGAGCATTTCAAAATACTCCTCTATGGGTATGCCGCCGACATAGCACTGCTTATGGTGTATCTCAATGCCCTGCTTATAGACGGCGATATCTATCGCAAAATTCACTATGAGCATGACTATGTAGAGATATGCGCCGATGCCGAGCGAGCCGTAGGCAAATGAGCCCTCGGGCATCACGGCAAAGCAGACCGCCGACACGACCGAGAAAAGGAGCATCATGATATCGAGCGTGTAATTTCTCGGCCTGCCCTTGGGCGAGCAGGCGAGGGTCAAGAGCACAAGGTGAACGAGAATGAGCACAAGGCTAAGAAGAAACAGCACCGCCGAGATGACGAACGGCGCACCTCCGTTTGAGAAACTGCCGAGAACAGCGCCGAAATCAAGCCCGTCGAAGAGCTTGTAAACGCCTATCGCGTTGAGGTTGCCGCTCTGCTCCGGCATGGGAGCGGAGAAATTCGCCTTGACTATCGGCAAAAAGAGCGGGGCTATCGGCAAAAGGCTGGTGAAAATTCGCACTATCGCGAGCTTAGAGCCGGCAAAGGACGCCTTGAGCCTGTCGAGCTTCTTTTGGAAATGATAATTTTGAACTTCTGCGATATCCGCATCCGCCATCAGCCGCTCCTGCAGATCGTAGAGCACGATATTTGCGCCGCAATAGGGGCATTTCTGCTTCCAGTCGGCAAGCCGCAGATGGTGGTTGCATTTGGGGCAGTTTGCCAAGGGCTTCACCTCCGTAATAATATCCGCATTTCACATTAATGCGAAATGCGATTTAATATGCTATACATATTAACATATTATTGCGGGTTTGTCGAGAGTTTTTATGAAAAAAGCACAAAAATCATTATAATTGATTATTGTTTAACGCAATTATCGGCTGATTTCTTTTATCTTCTTGAGAATTTCTCTGTCGGCGGGGCAGAAGTCATAAAGGTCGATCTCATCGGGAGTTATAAATCTTATATCGTTATGTTCGAGCCGCTGCGGCTCGCCCGACGGGATCTCGGCATTGAAAAGAGTCAGGTGAATGGTGATATCGGGGTAGACATGATCGACCTCCATGAATATATCGCCGACCTTGACCGTCACGCCTATCTCCTCACGGCATTCCCTTATCAAAGTCTCGGGCAGAGTTTCGCCCGGCTCGGCCTTGCCGCCGACAAATTCCCACTCGAGCGCTCTCGTCTTATTGACGGGCCGCTGGCATATCATAAACCTATCCCCGCGCCATATAAGCGCCGCCGCAACCTGAACCATATCTGATCCTCCGTAAGCAATAAAATTTTGTCGAGAAAAAATTTGTAAATTACCATTGACTTTTTTGAGCAAATGATTAAAATAATATATACGATATGTGCGGACATAGTTCATCGGTAGAATCATAGCTTCCCAAGCTATTTAGGCGGGTTCGACTCCCGTTGTCCGCTCCAGAGCCGCATTGTTAACGCAATGCGGTTTTTATTTTGCTATCAAAAAAGCCGAATGCGGGGTCGCCCTGCACTCGGCTTATATTTTTTACGCAAGCCTCTCGGCTATCATGGCTTTGACGGTGTCGATGACCTTGTCAATCTCGACCTTCATGTTGACGGTCTTATCTCTGGTGACTACCTCGCAAACGCCCTCTTTGAGGTTTCTGGGGCTTACGATGACCCTGATGGGCACTCCGAGCAGATCTGCGTCGGAGAACATTGCGCCGGGTCTGATATTGCGGTCGTCATAGATGACTTCCATCTTATCGCCGAGCATTTTCTGATAGAGATCGTCCGCAACGCCTCTGCATTCGTCGTCGTCAGCCCTGAGGCAGCAAAGCTCAACGTGCCACGGAGCGATGCTCATCGGCCAAATGGGGCCGTATTCGTCGTGGTGAGCCTCGCAGACCGAAGCCGCAAGCCTGCCCACGCCGATGCCGTAGCAGCCCATAATGGGGTAATGCAGCTCGCCCTGAGCGTCGGTATACTGCATACCCATGGTCTTGGTATACTTGGTGCCGAGCTGGAATATATTGCCGACCTCGATACCTCTTGAGACGGTGATGCTGTGCTTGCCGCAATTCGGGCAGATGCCGCCCTCTTTGATCTTGGCAAGGTCGATATACTCGACGTCGCCGACATCACGGCTTATCTTGAGACCGGTGTAATGATACTCGGGCTTGTTTGCGCCGCAGGAGAGGTTGTGGGTATTCTCAAGCGACTTGTCAAACAGCACAGTGAACTTCTCTCTGTCCATGCCGACGGGGCCGATGAAGCCCGCATAGAGGCCGCAATCCTCGGTTATCTCGCCGGGGTGGACCTCCTCGCCGAGGTAATTGGTCAGCTTCGTCTCGTTGACGTCAAGATCGCCTCTGATGAATATAACAACATATTCATCGGTCATATTCTTCTGATAAACGACCGCCTTGCAGGACTGCTCAAGCGGAGTTTTAAGGAATTCGCAGATATCCTCAATCGTGTGGATGTTGGGGGTATAGACCTCCTCAAGAGGCTTGCTTTCGCCGATCATCTCATTCTTGATGATGCTCTCTGCGGCCTCCATATTGGCTCTGTAATCGCACTCGGAGCAGACGGCTATGGTATCCTCACCTATCGGGGTGAGCAGCATATATTCATGTGAAACGCTGCCGCCCATCATGCCGGAATCGGATTTGACGGTTATCGTCTCGGGGATGCCAGCCCTCGCAAAGATGCGCTCATATGCCTTGTAGCAGATATCGTAATATCTCTCAAGATCCTCCTGAGAGGTGTGGAAGGAATAAGCGTCCTTCATGGTGAATTCACGCACTCTGATAAGGCCGCCTCTGGGTCTCGCCTCGTCGCGGAACTTAGTCTGGATCTGATATATCATAAAGGGATATTTGTTGTAGCTGTTGGCGTATTCCCTGACAAGCTGCACGGCCGCCTCCTCATGGGTCATGCCGAGCACCATGGGGATATCGTTCCTGTCGGTGAATCTGAGCAGCTCGCTGCCGATAGCCTCATATCTGCCGGATTCATTCCAGAGCGAAGCGGGCATAACGACCGGGAACTGTACCTCCTGACCGCCGATAGCGTCCATCTCTTCTCTGATTATATTCTCGATTTTTCTCGTTATCCGTCTGAGAGGCATAAAGGAGGAATAGATGCCGTTTGCGACATTCTTCATATATCCGCCCCTGAGCATGAGAGCGTGGCTGTCTATCACGCAATCCGAGGGCTTCTCCTTAAATCTTTCGCCGACGAGTTTGTCAATTTTCATTTAGCTTACCTCCGGGAAAACCACCGAAATGATTTTCAGATTGAATATCGGCAATAATTTTACATCATCAAAGAAAAAATGTCAATGTTTTTAAGCCATTTAAAAGGAAATATAAATTCCTACATAAAAAGCAGGAATATAGCACTTCCGCTATTGATATTGTCAAAAAGCTGTGGTATAATAATACTATGGATCAAGATCCGCACATCGCAAAAACGAAAGGAAGCATTTACCATGAAAGAGATCACAAAAGATATGAAGATAGGCGAGCTCCTTGACGCCGACCGCACCCTTGCGCCCTATTTCATCGAGATGGGTATGCACTGTCTCGGCTGCCCCTCCGCAAGGAACGAGACAGTCGCCCAGGCATGCATGGTCCACGGCGTTAACGCGGACGAGCTTGTCGCAAAGCTCAACGCTCACATAGCCGAGAATGCTTGACCTGTCGCCGAGAATGGCGATGGCGGCGCAGATGGTGCGCCCGGGCAGCGTTGCCGCCGATATCGGCACCGACCACGCCTATCTGCCCGCTTCACTGATATTAAACGGAATTTGCCCACGGGCTCTTGCGTGCGACCTACGCAAGGGTCCGCTTTCCAATGCCGCCAAAACGGTTGCCGCCTACGGGTTGGAGGGCAAGATAACCCTGCGCCTCTCTGACGGATTTGACGAGATAGAGCCATTTGAAGCCGATGATTTCATCATCTGCGGCATGGGCGGCACGCTGATGACGGAGCTTGTTTCAAGAGCTTATTGGCTCAAGGACCCCGCCAAAAGGCTTATACTTCAGCCGCAGTCGCACGCCGAGGATATCCGCAGCTACTTGATACATAACGGATTCAAAATTCTGTATGAGGATGCCTGCACGGATTCGGGCAAGCTCTATTGCGCTATGGCGGTCGAATTCACAGGCGAGGAGAGAGAATTCTCCGCCGCCTATCCCTACACGGGCGAACTGACGAAATGCGGCAAACCCGAGGCAAAGGAATACATTATAAAAATCAAAGAGCACCTTGCCAAAAAGTATGAGGCTCAGTACGATTTCGGCTCGGCGCACGAAGCCGAGAGGCTGAAAATGATAATTGACGAAACGGAGGCACTGATAGATGAGATGTAAGACAGCGGGCGAATTATATGACGTAATTGACCGCATTGCGCCGTTCTCAACTCAATGCGAGTGGGATAACAGCGGCCTGCTCGTCGGCAGCGGCGACAGCGAGGTGAACAGGATCGGAGTCGTGCTTGACATCACCGTTGAGGCGATAGAGAAGGCTCGTTCGCTCGGCATTGACACGATAGTCGGGCATCACCCCGTTATATTCAGGCCGATAAGCAATATTCCCGTCGACTCGCCTGCCTATCTGCTCGTCAAATACGGCATGACCGCCGTCTGCTCCCACACTCCGCTTGACAAATCCATCGGCGGGGTCAACGACGCGCTCGCCTCAAAGCTCGGCTTCACCGACGCCGCTCCCCTCTTTTCAGACGGGGATGAAGCGATGGCCAGAGCCGCCGAGATACCCGAGACGGACGCCGTATCGCTCGCAAAATACACCGCTCAGAGGCTCGGCACGACCGTTGCACTTGCCGACGGCGGCAACAGAATAAAGAAGGTCGCATTCTGCGGCGGCGCGGGCGGAGATTTCATAGGCGCCACGATCGAAGCGGGCTGCGACGCATATATCACGGGCGAGATAAAGCACAACGAATTTATCGAGTCCAAGGAGCGTGGCTTCACGGTTATCGAAGCGGGTCATTTCGCAACGGAGAACCCCGTTGTCGAGGCTCTCGCGGCAAGGCTGTGCGAAGAAATCGAAAACGAGATCATCGTTATCGGGCAGGAAGCGCCCGAGAAATATATAAAATAAGAGGAAAAAATAATGCCCCTTGACGGAATGACGCTCTCGCTGCTGCGGCGGGAGCTTTACCCTTGTATCGTAGGCAGCAGAATAGAGAAAGTACATCAGCCTTCCAAAGACGAGCTGGTGTTTCATCTGCGTACCCGTGAGGGCGCATATAAGCTGCTCATATCCGCCTCGGCAAACAGCCCGAGACTTCATCTTATAAGCGGTGCGCCGGAGAATCCGTCCACGCCGCCGATGCTTTGTATGCTGCTCAGGAAGCACCTGACAGGCGCAGTCATCACCGACATACGCCAGCTCGGGCTTGACCGTGCGGTATTCATCGACCTTGCCGGCACAAATGAAATAGGCGACGCCGTGACCTTCACATTATGCATTGAGATCATGGCGAAGCACAGCAATATCATCCTTGTCGGCTCGGACGGGATCATTCTCGACGCTGTAAAGCGAATAGACTTTACACAGTCGTCGGTGCGCCAGATCCTGCCCGGATTCAAGTACAAGCTGCCGCCGAAGCAGGACAAATCAAACATCACCGAATGCGATATCAAAAAAGTCGTTTATCAGATAAAAATGCGCAGCGGCAAGCGGCTCTCCTCCGCCGTGCTTGACACGGTGGAAGGCGCTTCTCCGTTGATATCACGGGAAATCGCGGCATTTGCCTGTGGAGGAGACACCGCCGTTGACGAGCTGACCCCTATAGCCCTGCAAAGGCTTGAAGCAAAACTCGGAGAGATAAAAGAAATGCTGCTCGGCGATGGTGCTGAGCCTACAATGCTGCTGCGTGACGGTGTAAAGCCTTATGACTTTACATTTATGGATATCACGCAATACGGCTTTGCGGTCACGCCGAAACATTTCGGCTCTTTTTCGGAATTGCTCGACGATTTTTATTATGAAAAAGATCGCTTTGAGCGCACCCGTCAGCGCAGCCAGTCGCTGCTCAAGCTGCTCAGCAACGCAGCCGCAAGGGCGGCAAGGAAGCTGCAAAGCAGGCAGGCGGAGCTTGACGCCTGCGCCGACAAAGACAGGCTTCGCATCAATGCGGAGCTGATACTCGCAAACCAGTATCGCCTTGAAAAGGGCGCGCCTTTCTATGACGTTGAGAACTTCTACGGCGAGAATGAGACGGTCAGGATCAAGGCCGACCCCGCCCTCTCCCCCTCGGCGAACGCCCAAAAATATTTTAAGGAATACCGCAAGGCGAAGAATGCGGAAAAGCTGCTCGGCGAGCTTATCGAGCAAAGCGGGCAGGAGCTTGCCTACCTTGAAAGCGTTATCGACTCGGTCAACCGCGCCGACGGCTACACGGAACTTGCGGAGATCCGCGACGAGCTTTACGGTCAGGGCTATCTGAAGCGGGCGAAAAACGACAAGGCAAAAAAAATAAAGCCCCTCGCCCCGCTTGAGTATGTCTCCGACGACGGCTACACCATCCTTGTGGGCAGGAACAATATCCAAAACGACATTCTGACCTTTAAGACCGCCGCCAAGGATGATTCGTGGTTTCACACGCAAAAGATCCCCGGCTCCCATGTGGTGGTAGTCGGCAACGGCGATATTATCCCCGAGCGCACCTGCCGCCAGGCGGCGATGCTTGCAGCTTATCACAGCAGCGGGCGCGAATCCTCGCAGGTGGCGGTGGATTACACCGAGGTCAGAGCGCTCAAAAAGCCGACGGGCGCAAAACCCGGCAAGGTCATATATCACACCTATAATACGATGTGGGTCACGCCGGACAGAGAGACCTGCGAAAGGCTGAGAAAGAAGAAATAAAGCAAGGCTGCGAGTTACCTTAACGGTAGCGCCGCAGCCTTTTAATTTAATGTTTCACTTTTTTATCTCTGAATCTTATCAGGCCTATCACTATCGAGATCTCGCAGAGCACCTCGGTGAGGCAGGCGACATAAGAGCTGTTTGCGGCGTTATAAACAAGCCACATGAATGACGAGGGCAATGTCAGCGCCCTGAGCCGTTGGGTCTTGGGGCTCCAGAGGACGAACGATGCGAGCACCATTGCGCCCATCGGCAAAAGAGAAAAGAGATTTTTATATGTAACTATACTGCTCACTACAAAAGCAGCCGCAAAGATGATCGGGCAGGCGATTGAATCGACGAATTTTGACTTGCCCCTGAACGAATAGGTCACCGCCCTCGCCATGCCGACAAGGTTGCATACCATGCCCTCATATGCGCCGAGCAGGAAATACTGAGTACCGAAGAGCAGACCGCTCATTGCCTGAATGACCACTATCCTGCGATGCGTTCGCTGCTGAAACGACGCAAGCAGGAGCGCCGCCGCAACAACGCTGATTATCTGAGACGCGACAAACGCCGCGCCCTTCTCCGCTATGAAATTTGCCGCCGTTTCTAACATAAACGCTCTCCCTTTCGCCTTATCCTGTGGTATTTTATCATAAGGAGAGCGGCATTTCAACAGTTAAATTGCACAAAGCCGCCGCATCCGAGGACACGGCGGCAGTTATTTTAATCTCTGTCTTTTTCCGAGGCGATTATTGCGCCCGTTTTGGCGTTTATCTCATATTCATACTCAAATCCGCCGCTGACGAATTCAACATCGTAATGAGCTATCGTGCCGTCGGAATCAAGCTCGGTCTTTAGTTTGCGAACCTCCGATTTTGCGAGCCCCGCATTATCAAGGGCTATCCGCTCAGCTTTCGCCGAGCCGATGAAGTCGCCGCCGTCAGCCGCAGAGGAAGCGCCCGCGCGCTCGACCTCATACTCCATGACCTTGCCGTCAACCGCCTCTATCTCATAATCATATTCGCTGCCGCCGCTGATGAATTCAATGTCATAGTGCGGCTTGATATCGTTGCCGTCAAACTTCGCTTTGACAAATTTGACATTATCGGCGCTGAGCTTTGCGTGAGCGAGGGCGGCAGCCTTGGCGTCGTCAACGCTGATGTATCCGCCCGTAGCGGTGCTGCTCGGCTTGCTCGGCTCGGCCTTTGTCTCGGTGGCGGAAGTGACTCCGCTTTTCACTTCACGCTCGTGCTTCATGATCTTGCCGTCGGAGACGAGTATTTCATAGTCAAATTCCTCCGCCATTCCGTCAACGGTCACGGAGAACTCAATTTCGTAGTGCGGCGTATCGTCGGGGTCGAGCTTCGCCTTTGAAAATACGGCGTTTTCGCGCTCAACACCTGCATCCGCAAGCGCCGCGTCAATGGCTTCGTCAAGCGTCAGCTCATTTTTGGCGACGGTGATGCTCGCCTGCGCTTTATCGGCGCTCGGTGTTTTCTCGACCGTCGAGCCGCCGGAGCAGGCGGCAAGCAGAGCCGTCACGGCGCAGATAAGCGCCACGGCTGCAAGCCTTGAAATTCTGATAATCTTCTTCATCTTCGTCATCCTTCTACAGTCAGATTTATCCGAATATCGCGGCAAAGAAATCCTTGATCCAGCGCACGAGCACGCTGAGGCTGAAATGGTGCTCGACAGGCTCCCTGTCAAAGTCAACTATCTTACCGTTTGCGGCGTTCACGGTGTAATCATACTCGGTGTTGCCCGCAACAAACTCGATATCATATTCATATGCGCCGTCGTCGTAATCAAGCTCGACCTTGGTGAAGCGGACTTCGCTCTCAGTGAGACCCGCGTGCCTAAGGGCGATAGCCTTTGCGTCGGCTTCGGTAATGATGTCGGCGGGAACGGTGGCGGGAGTTTTATTCTCGGTCTCAAACTTGATTATCCTGCCGTCGGTAGCCGCTACGGTGTAGTCATACTCGGTGTTATTTGCGATGAATTCAACGTCATATTCGTATGCGCCGTTGTCAAAATCAAGCTCTACCTTGATGAAGCGGGCTTCGCTCTCGGCAACGCCCGCGTGCCCCAGGGCAATTGCTTTGGCTTCGTCTTTGGTGATGATATCGGCAGGTGCCGCAGGCTCCTTGCCGTCGATGTCGAATTCGATTATCCTGCCGTCGGCAGCCGCAATGGTGTAGTCATACTCAACTCTGCCGACAAAGAATTCGATATCATACTCAAATATGCCGTCGTCGAAGTCGAGCTTCGCCTTGGTGAAGCGGACTTCGTTCTCGGTAAACCCGGCATGGTCAAGGGCGATCTGCTTCGCCTGAGCCTTGTTGATGCGGCCGGAGGGGGCGGCAAAGGCGGTGGCGGAGAAGGTGAATACGGTGGCAAGTGCGAGGACTATCGCTATTATTTTTTTCATGTCGGTCTTCCTTTCTGTTTTTGTTTTGATTTATTTGTTTGACCTTGGCTATATCATAACCGCCTTAAATTAAAGAAAGATTAGAATTCATTAAGTTTTTGAAATTTTTCATAAAAATTTCGAGCGCCCTTACGAGCGCCCGAATTCTTTATATATTACATTATATTATATATCATTTATCGAGCGGCAGCGTTACCGTGAAGGTCGAGCCATCGCCGAGGCGGGATTCAACGCCGACCGAGCCGGAGTGAAGCAGGGCGATCTGCCTGACGAGCGCAAGCCCGAGGCCGAATCCGTCGCTGCTTCTTGAAGGATCCGCACGGTAGAATCTATCCCAAATCTTAGGTATATCCTCCTGCGCTATACCTATGCCGTCGTCGCTGACCCTGATCTCGGCGTTGTTACCAACACGGGTGACGGTCACTTCGATCTTGCCGCCCTCCCTGCCGTAGCGCACGGCATTTGAGAGCAGATTGTCGAGCAAGCGCCCTATCAGCGCACGATCGGCGAGCACCGAAAGCCCGCTCTCCGCCATGCAGGTGAGCGATATTCGCTTGTCGGCAACGAATCCGTCGCAGATATCCCGCACTGTTTCACCGATATCGAGCCGTTCAAGCTTCAGCCTGCCCCTGCCCTGCTCCGCCCGTGAGACCGCAAGCAGCGCATCGACAAGCTGCGCCATTTTATCGCCCTGCTTGCTGACGGATTCCAGTGCTTCAAGCCTGTCGGCTTCATCGGCATTGGCTCCGAGAGCGTATTCGCACTCGGCCTTGATCACGGCAAGCGGAGTTCTCAGCTCGTGGGACGCGTCGGAGGTGAAGCGTTTCTCGCTCTCAAACGAATTCTCAAGGCGCTCAAGCATATCGTTAAAGGTGCGGACAAGGTCGGTTATTTCGGCGGAGCCGTCGGGCACCTTTATCCTCTTTGAGAGATCGCTGCCCGAATTAATCGCCCGCGCTGAATCCGTTATCTCCTCGACCGGGCGGATGGTGCGCCGAGCGAGCAGATAAGCGCCGAGAGCCGAGAGAATAAGGAAAAGCGGCAATATATAAAGTATTATGCTGACGACCGTGCCGAATGCGCTTTCGGCTGCGCCCGCGGGGTAAACGCCCCTTATCCAGACCGGCGGATAAAGCGGCTCGTCGCAGGTGAACTGAACCGCGAACACCTGCCTGTCGCTGTAGGCGGGCAGCTCAACGCTGATTATCTTTGCTTTATCCGCCGATACCCCCGCATGGGCAAGGGCTATCGCCACGGCTTCATCGCTGCTCACTCCGCCGTCAAAACGGGTCGGGCGGTAGGGCTGAGCTTCGAGCGCCTCGCTCTCGGCAACGCCCGCCTCATACTTGATTATCTGACCCGATATGACGTCGATCTCATATTCGTATTTGATGAAGTCAAGGCGGGTGTCATATATATAGTATTCGCTGTCGCCCGAGTGCATCTTACGCAGCTTGCCCGCCGAGAGCTCGGCATCCGAAAGCAGCTCGGAGGGAGTTTCGCCGCCGATGCGTTCAAGCTCCGACGAATAAACGTCGCAGTAGACCCCACCCGCATAGTAGGCGAAGTCGTCCTCTATCTCCAGCACTCCGCTTTTATACTCGACCTCGTCGACATTTCTCTCGACCGCTTTTATAAGCTCCTGCTGAGTGCGCATATCGGCAACGCTTCGGCTCATCAGCAGCATACCCGCAACGCTCACCGCAGCCACGGCGGCGATAAGCAGCGTAGTCATTGCGGCGGTCCTGACCTTAAATGACAGCTTCATTTCATTCCTCCCTGAGCACATATCCCGTGCCCCTGACGGTGTGTATCAGCTTCTTTTCAAAGCCGTCGTCCAGCTTCTTACGCAGATATCGGATATAGACGTCGACCACGTTCGTGCCGCCCTCATAGTCGTAATTCCAGATATGATTCTCGATTTTTTCACGGCTGAGGACTATACCCTTATTGAGCAAAAGGTAGTGCAGCAGCTCATATTCCTTGGCGGAGAGATTTATCTCCCTGCCCGCGCGGCGCACCTTGCGAGCGGCGGTATCCACCTCGAGGTCACCGACGGTGAGGACGCTCGTCCTGCCGCCGGAATGCTTGCGTAACACCACCCTGATGCGAGCCAGCAGCTCGTCAAAGGCAAAGGGCTTCACAAGATAATCGTCAGCGCCGATATCAAGCCCGCAGACCCTGTCCTCAATATCGTCACGGGCGGTGAGAAAGATAACCGGCGTTGAATTGCCGACGGCACGCAGCCGCCTGACAAGCTCGAAGCCGTCAAGCACGGGCATCATCACGTCGAGCACGGCGAGGTCATACTCCGTCATGCTCAGGCAGTCATACGCTTCGCCGCCGTCAAAGCAGCAGTCAACGCTGTAGCCCGCGGCAGTAAGCTGCTTCTTTATCACTCTGTTAAGGCTTCTCTCATCCTCGGCTATCAGAATTCTCATAATTTCATCTCCGCTGTAATTATACTGTGTTTATAATAAAAAGTAAAGATTAAAGAATGATTAGAGAAACGCAAAATTCCTCTTGACAAGAGGCGGAGAATGAAAAGATGCCTTTACAAACGAATGATTTTGTGCTAATATCAGCATATAAATCAGGATGTGAAAGGAACAACTCAAATGGATGAAATAAGATGCTCACTCTGCATATCTCAGATATGCCGCACCGTGACCGAGCTGATGGGGTTCGACGCTCCCGAGGCGGCGGCACCCGCAAATCCCGTTATCGTTGACGCAGCCGGCAAATTCTTCGGCGGCGAGAAGGTCGAGCGCGCGCTGCTCTACAACCCCGACGCCGTTGCGCTCTGGCTCTATATGAAATACACCGAATTATTCAGCGATGTCGTCTGCCGCGCCTCGATAGCTCTGCCGACCCTCTCGGTCATGCCGAGCGTTACGCCGGTATGCTTCGCCTCAATGTATACGGGTCTGATGCCCGAGAAGCACGGCATAATGAGCTACACAAAACCCGTACTCAAGGTCGAGACGATATTTGACAGCGCTATCAAAGCGGGCAAAAAGCCGATAATCATCTCCACCGAGGGCGACAGCATCTCAAAGATATTCCTTGAGCGCGATATGGACTATATAATCTGCGAAACTCCCGACGAATGCAATATGCACGCCGAAAGGATCCTGCGCGAAGATAAACACGATATCGTGGTCGTCTACAACGGCAACTACGACGGCACCATGCACCGTTACGGCCCCGAAAGCGAGGAATCCCTCGCCGCTCTGACCCACAACGCCTCGGCATACGCAAAGCTCCATGATATCGCCGACGAAGCGTGGACGGGTCGCCGCAGGCTCTGCGCCTTCCTGCCCGACCACGGCTGCCATGAGATAGACGGCGGCTGCGGAAGCCACGGGCTTGACATGGCGGAGGACATGAACATCATTCATTTTTTTGATTTTGGCAAATAAGACACAGCAACGCCCCCGACGGGAGACCGCCGAGGGCGTTATTTTTATCAATAAGTTATGTTTTCGCCGTCGCTTTCGTCGTTTTCATCAGCCTTGCGCCGACCCAAGAGTCTGCCTCCGACTGCCGCCGCTGCAATGATAAGCAGCAGAAGGAATCCGAGCGAGGTGATGACTACTTTCATCTTCGTGCCGTGATTCAGCGCCGATATTGCGCTCTCCGTCGTCTCCGCCTCCGCCGCAGGCACGGTGACGATCACCTGAGAGATAATGACCTCTTTTTCATAATAATAGACCGTCGCATTCCCCTCGACCCTGACAGCTTTTGTGCGCTGCGCCTTGGTTTTCGGCTCTTTTGTCGTGCGCTGAGTCTGAGCCTTGGTCGTGCGCTCCGCAGTTGTTTTAACGGGGCGTGTCGTCGTTTTCGGGCGCTTTGTGGTCGCCTTGCGTGTGGTCTGCCGCTTGGTGGTATTCCGCTGCGTCGTCGTCTTTTTTGCCTTAGTAGTCTTGGCGGGCTTCTCCGTCGGCGGCGCGGCGGGTCTCTCCGTAGGCGGGGCGACTATCACAGGCTGCGTCTCGCTGTATTCGGTATTCTCAACGGTGAAAGCGTAGTGATTTGAAAGCTCGCCCGCCGTGTCGATAAACCGCACGCTCATATCAAGCGATTTCGGCACACCGTGCTTGACCCCGAGGCGGATCTCGCAGGTCATGCCGTGATTCTGATCGGCGGTTATAGCCGCGTCAAAGCTGTGGTCGGCTGTGTCGTCGGAGCAAGGGGCACTCTCCATCGTGACGGTGAACGTGTCATTCCCGACATTCAAAATGACCCCGGCCGCAGGGTTGAACAAAGCAGCGTCGGGGTCTTTGAACATGAAGCATAGGTAAACCGCGCTCTCGGAGCTTGCAACTCTCGCCTTAACGGCGGCAAAGTTGACCTTGCAGTTGCTCTCGCCCGAAAGCAGTCGCTTAACAGGAGCGCCGTCCCACTCAGCGCCGCCGTCGATGCCGTCGACCGTCACGGAGAATGCGCTCACGGCGAAAGCAAGCAGCATAAGCACGGCGGCAACAGCGCACAGCAGCCTCTTCATCACAGCACCCCGTTTCATCATTTTTCTTTGATTTCATTATAAAATCGACAAAAAGAGTGTCAATGACTTTTATAAGATTATAAATTGTGATTTTTTGTCACATTAATCCTATTTAAGCAAGAAAAAAGTTCTTTTGTTTCCGTTGTGCAATTAAATCGCGTAATTTAAAGCAATTTTGCACAAAAAATTAACAAAATTTTCTACATGTGGTTTTTGCGGATTTTTAAACATTTAATGTCAAATATGCAAATTCATGTGCAAATCCCTAAATTGTTTAAGTATATTCACATCACTAAAATCGTTCTCTCCCTCAGCCCTCCGGGCAGCTCACTCGTCAGAGGAAGCCTAAGAGACGGGCAAGGTGCAGGAGGACAACGCCGACAAGCTCGGCACAGATAAATTTGAGGTCTCATGGCACGGCACCGCCCGCCCCGAACATCAGGAGTGGCAGGGCAAGGTATACACCAAAGAGCAGCTCGAAAGCGTTTGCGGTCTCGGCTCGGTAACGGGTCTGCTCGGTGCGAATTGCCGACACACCTATTTCCCGTTTATCGAGGGTGTTTCCGAGCGGATCTATACCGATGAGCAGCTGCGGGCAATGAATGAGCGTGAAAACGAGCCGAAATATTACAACGGCAAGCCTTACACCTCATACGAAGCTACGCAGCGGCAGCGCTATCTTGAGACTTCAATGCGTGCACAGCGGCAAAAAATCAAGCTGCTTGAGGAAGCGGGCGCCGACGAGCAGGATATAACGCTCGCCAAATGCAAATACCGCCGTCTCTCGCAGGAATATACCGCCTTTTCCAAGCAAATGGGGCTTCCTCAGGAGCGTGACCGCATTTATGCCGACGGTTTAGGCAAAATTGACGTCAAAATCAAGGAAGTTTCTGTTGCAAAAAATGAAAATAGTGATATAATATTACCATCAAAGGATTTATACGGTTTTGGTAAAATCAATGATCAGCATGATATCGCTAATGATATTGTTTCAAATGGTAAACCGACCTGCAACCCAAATTTTTCAACCGGTCAATGGGGATATACGCAAAATTGTCAGCGTTGTGTTCAGGCATATGAATTTAGACGGCGGGGCTACGATGTAGTTGCTGCTGAAAGACCAATAAAGAACAATAAGATTATTTGGGGTTGTGAATGCTTTACCGATGTAAATGGCAATCCGGCTAAGTTTATTTTTGGGCAAACTGAATCGATGGTGAAAAAAGTACTGAATAGTGCCCCTGATGGTTCGAGATATACCATATATGTGAAATGGAAAGGTCGGAGCACTGGTGCACATGTTTTTGTAGCAGAAAAAGAAAACGGAGTAGTTCGATACATTGACCCGCAAAATGGAAGTATGGATGCTTCCGGCTATTTTGAAAGAGGCTCAGCGGGAAGATTTGGATATTTCCGAATGGATGACAAGCAACTGACAACAGATAAAACAATCATTAACGCTACAATGGAGGAAAGAAAATGATTAGTCTTAAAACAGGAAAAGAAATTGCAGAAAAAGAATTTTCTGAATTTCCAATCGGCAGAATTATCGACATTGGTGAGATGTGGGCCTTTTGTTTTGATTCTGGGGAGCCACCTGTTCCTGGTGTCCCTGTCGTTACGGTGGGCAAAGAAGATGGGGAAATTGGTTATTTGCCTGTTCCTCCAATTGAAAATCTTGATATAATTGAAAACGGAAAAGTAATTTATTCTGCAGTATAAAGCACCCTGAGAAATCAAGGTGCTTTTCCATTCTGAAAATTAAATAATTAAAGCAGAGTTGAGAGATCGACCCTGCTTTTTTTATACCCAAATCACCGCGCCGCCGGTATAGCGGCTCACTTTCAACAGCAGACAGAGCTGTATAAAAATCATGTAGAAAGGAAAACGAATGAAAAATCTCACGACTATCCTCACGGAGCTCGGTATAGAGGTGCCGGAGGAAAAGAAATCCGAGCTTGAAAAGCAGCTCGGCGAAAACTACAAGCCCGTCAGCGAGGTTGAGAAAGTCAGGGCAGCCCGTGACAACTACAAGGCGCAGCTCGACACGGCGCAGGAAACGCTCAAGGGATTCGAGGGCGTTGATGTCAACGAGCTGCAAGGCAAGATATCCACCCTGCAAAACGACCTTGCGGCGCAGAAAACCGCTTTTGAGCATCAGATATCGGATATGGAGTTTAACTCCATGCTCGAGGACGCTATCGGTAAAGCAGGCGCCCGCAGCGTTAAACCTGCCCGTGAGTAACAAATAGTTTATTCCGATTCGCGTAACACTGACGGGGTGCGACGAAAGCAAACAAAGCACGAACTTCTCATAAGCAGAATTTCAATCCACGCACCCCTGACGGGGTGCGACGTTACCCGGGATTTAACCGGCTATGCTTTAACTTTGATTTCAATCCACGCACCCCTGACGGGGTGCGACTCTTATCAAGACTTTGATGCTTTTCCCAGTTGGATTTCAATCCACGCACCCCTGACGGGGTGCGACTTCCAAATAGTCAGCGTTGTACTTCGGGTTGGAGATTTCAATCCACGCACCCCTGACGGGGTGCGACCCGCCTCGCCAAGACTGGTCGAGAGCATCAGCGATTACAGCGCAGATGATATTATGTTCTTCGCCGACAAGATAAACGGGTTACCGAGAAAAATCCTTGACTACCGAACTCCCGATGAACTCTTTGAGCAGGAGCTTGACCGCATATATGCTGCCTGATTCGGTGCGACCGCCGCAGGCTTCTCTCGCTCGTCGCTACGCTCCTCCCTCAAGAAGCCTGCGGCGGATTGACCTTTCTACTGCGTTTTATGAAATTGTTTCAACTTGCTATTGCAATTTGCGAAAACAGAAAAAGTCTATTCTTGAAAAATCTAAATATACTTTTGGATTACCTTATAATAATGAATTATTAAACAACCTTATTTTTTATATTTGTCATTGATTGAATTAGATTTGTTTCTTTCATTTTGAAGCCTCATAACCATCCGCTTGCATAAAATAAAGTTTTTTGTAAATCCCATCAGCTTCTATA
>OIZA01000236.1_pt1 | contig 32128 bp, 37 predicted proteins | sample 1588381 | NCBI WGS metagenome assembly OIZA01 (sample SAMN03283277) | human gut metagenome | biome: human-associated habitat; material: feces | host: Homo sapiens | place: Peru | collected 2012 | reverse complement strand
AAGAACCCAACCGGCACACCGCCGTTAAACTTTTCCTTTTGCGCGATTTCGGTTTTAACCGTTGGATTACGTTGCAGGCGCGCCACCGTCACCAAGTTCATGTAATAGAACGTCAGTTCGGTCAGTTCTGAAACCTCTGACTGAATGAACATGGTGGTTTTCGTTGGGTCATAACCCGCCGCCAACATATCCAGTGTGATTTCCATAACATTTTCACGAACACGCGTCGGGTTATCAAAATTATCGGTCAACCCCTGGGCATCGGCAATCATAGCATACATTTTTGCATAGCCGCCAGCGTTCTGGATTGCAATATTCGGTATCAACGCACCAACCATGTGCCCGATGTGCAGTGGGCCGGTTGGACGAATACCTGTTAAAATAATATCTTTGGACATAGTGATACTCTCTATATTTTTCTTGTGTTAAATGATACGATATTTATGTATAAAAATCAAAATAAAAAACGCGCCATTTCGGCGCGTTTTTCATAATCGTTTCGATTTTTATTATCTTTAACGAGAATAAAATTCGACAACCAATTCTGGGAACATCTGAACTGGGTATGGAACATCTTCGAACGATGGAACACGTGCAAATGTCGCTGTGAAATTCGCGCTGTCCACGTTGATGTAATCTGGCCAGTTGCGTTCTGCAGATTCCAGTGCCAAAACAACCAATGGCATCTGTTTTGCTTTTTCGCTGACGGTGATAACGTCACCTGGTTTTACCTGATATGATGCGATTTTAACGCGTTTGCCGTTGACATAGATGTGACCGTGGCTGACCAACTGGCGTGATGCGAACACGGTTGGTGCTAATTTTGCACGATATACAACGGCGTCCAAACGGCGTTCCAGCAAACCAATCAAGTTATCTGGTGTGTCGCCCTTCATATTATCTGCTTCCAAATAATATGCACGGAACTTCTTTTCACCGATGTTGCCATAGTAACCCTTTAATGTCTGTTTTGCGCGCATCTGTTTTGCGTAATCAGACGAATTGCCACCACGAGATGTTGGCCCATGCTGACCAGGTTTGTATTTACGTTTATTAAATGGAGATTTTGCCTGACCCCACAGGTTCACGCCCAAACTGCGGGCGATTTTCAATTTACGAGTGCTGCGTTTCGCGCCTGCTCTTGCCATAATATTATCCTTTGTTTTTGGTTTTTAGGTGCCAGATTTTTCACAGATTCCTTATCGCGTGCGATGCCAAAAAACCACCGCCGCAGTAATCAGTTCTGATTGTCCAGCGCGCTCAGTTTATAGTGTTTTTGTCCGAAAATCAAGTATTTTCTGTAAAGACAGGGTGTTTTTTACGCCGCATTCAAGTGCAAACACGTTCCCACGTGACCAAAATCGCCCTATTTTATCAACAGAATGCGCATCATCGCTGAATACGATGGGAATATTGCGGTCAACCGCCATTTTTACAATTCGTGGTGACGGGTACGGTTCATCGCCTTGTTCGTATAAACTGGTATTTATCTCCATCGCGGTATTTGACGCCGCAATCGCGTCCAGCGCGGCGGATTCCGCATCGCGCCACTGTTCCGCGCGCCCCAGCCCCGCCTTTTTATACAAATCCAAATGCGCAATCCATGTGAACAGGCCGGACGCCGCCGCATCGCTAATATTTGCCCAATATGTTTTCAGCATCTGATTCTGGACATCCGGCGACGCGTGCGCAGCATCGTGCGTATTGCACAAGACGCCACCATATTCCACAAAATGCGCCGTCCCGATGATATAGTCGGGTTGCAGAATCCGCACGGCGCGTTCAAATCTGGCACGCCACGCGGGGTATGTGAAATAATCAACCTCCATCCCGCGCAAAATGCGAATATTAGTGCGGCTGGCCAATTCATTCAGTTCGTCATAGTGCGCGCGAAACTTTTCGATGGTTTTATCAAATGAATCTGAATAGATGCCATCGTACCCGCCCCGCACAGCATATTTATACATTGGGGCGCGACGAATATTCGGATGCACAATAAAGTGATTTGAAATCCCGATTGTGTGCATACCCAATTCTGTGGCACGCGCCGCCATTTGGGCGGGCGTGTTTTTACCGTCAAAACCGATTGTATGGGTATGCAGAGTAAAATCTTGCATCAGAACTTTACCGTTGGGTTGGCACGTGACGCATCGTCCGCTGCAAACATTTGTTCATGCGTAATACCAAATGCACGCGCAACAATGTTTGATGGGAACTGGTCAATTTGGGTATTCAACGCCATGACCACGGTGTTATAGAACTGGCGCGATGCCTGAATTTTGTTTTCCGTGTCGGACAATTCACGCTGTAATTCCAGAAAGTTTTCATTTGCGCGCAATGTTGGGTAATTTTCCGACAATGCAAAGATGCTTTTCAGTGCCCCCGACAACTGGTTTTCCGCCGCCGCGCGGGCGTCACCGGTTGCATTCATGGCCGAATTGCGCGCCGCGATAACCGCGTCCAACGTTTCGCGTTCGTGTTTGGCCGCGCCACGCACTGTTTCGACCAAATTAGGAATCAAATCATAACGACGCTTTAATTGGGTATCAATTGTGGCAAATGCCTCGCGCGCCTGATTTTTGCGTGCGACCAGACCGTTATACACGGCGATAAAATATAAAACGAAAATTGCAACGATTGCGACTGCTGTCCACATGATTTAATCCTTTTGTTATTGTTCAGTATTATTGTAGTGCAAACGGGGAAAAATACAACCACGAAAATCCGTCCGCGCCGATGACGACGATAAATATGCACGCTGCGCAACATTACCCACTGGATTGCCACGCTACGCTCGCAATGACAGGGGGGACTAAGTTTCTAGAATACATGTTCTTCTAATACCAAAAGACCACCCCGTCCTAGCGGACACCCCTCCACCGGAGGGGAACTTACTACGTTCTAGAAACATTGTCATTGCGAGGAATGAAATGACGAAGCAATCCAGTGAATAAAAAAAGTGCGCCATTCGGCGCAAGTCAACAACCTGGATTCCGTGGTCAAGCCACGGAATGACAAAAGTTTTTAAGTTTTGTATTCTTAAACTATATCACTAAATCACTTATTCACTTTGTCACTAAATAGTAACCCTCCCCGTCGCACTTGCGTGCGACACCCCTCCGTGGGCGGGGAATTAAAAACGGGGCGATGCCCCGTTTTTTATGATTTTTTCCAGAACGCAAAACTGCGGCGGGTTGTTTTTTCCTCGCGCTGTTTGCGGTCTTCGGTTGCGCGGCGATGTTCCGCACGACGTTCGTGGAATCTGCGTGCTGATTCTTCGTCGCGTTGAATCAATTTCAATTCGGTGACAGACAATTTACCATTACGAACTTCTTCTTCGAATTCAACGATATCGTTTTCATTCAAGAATCTGATGCCTGCGGCCTTTAACGCGCTGGAATGAACAAATACATCATCTGTGTTGCCGTCCGCGTTTGGCGCATCTGGTGTAATGAAACCAAAGCATTTTTTACCGTTATACCATTTTACTTTACCTTGACGCATAATCTAAGTCCTTTGTTATGCTTGTTATGGTTCTGTGCAACTCTTACGCTGAACCTGTGATAATTTTGACGAATTTGGCGACGCAATGCAAGAAAATAACTTTCCTATGGATTTAGGAAAAAATATGATATAATTGCGCGCCGGAAACAAATAAAGCGGGGTATATTGCCCCGCCCTATTTTTTATTATTTGCCGTCTTTCTTGTAGTAACGCTGAACCTCTGTCATGACAAAGTTAAACAGACGTCCCGATAACGTGTCAACCGGCACAGACCAACCACGATGACCGTACGGCATTGCCGCGACCAAGACGAAATTCGCCATAAAGCGGAAAATTTCTGATTCTTGGGCCTGTGTCAGTTTTGTTGGCGCATCTGTAATATGAAACACTTCGTTTTCAATGGCGTCTTCCAATTTGCCCATGATGCGTTCAACAACACGTGGCGGATAATACAGTGTGCATTTTTTCGGGAATCCTTCGAACAAGGCAACATTGTTACCCTGGCCGTACAAGATATTCCACCCCACGCGGTCAAACAAACTTTCCAAGCAGTCGCATATCATCAGGTTGTATTCTTTCGCGCCCCCTTCCATAAAATCGGCCAAGCGGCGTTCGATATTCTGGCTGGTCTTGCATGCCTTTTTACGCGCAACCTCGTAATGTTCATGGGTCTTGCGTTCGTATTCAAAGAATGTACGAACCTGACATATAATTTCCATGGGCACGACAAAACCATCTTTGCCGATATCAATAATCAGTTTGGCATCGCGGTAATTACGCGGGTTGTCCATATCATAGAAATTATCACGCACAGACAGAATGCGTTCCGGCATCATTTCACGCACACGTTCGATAAACGTACGCGCCTGTGGAATCAAATCGAACAGGCACTTTACACGCCACACGTCCTGCAAGCGCAGGCGTGGTGGCTGAATTTTATCCAGCGCACGCACCAATTCCACCGCGATTTGTTCGTGACCCGAACCGATAATTGACAAGACGGTTTCAGATGGTGTGGAAATATAGCGTTCGGACAATTTTTCACGAATCTTTTTCGCGATTGCGTTGGCGGATGCCTCGCGCTCGTGCGCGGCGATTACGCGGTGGACGGTGGTGGCAACCTCGTCCACGTACATGGCATAGTATTTACCCACCACTTTGTCCAAGGCACGATCAACGTTTTTCTGTGCACCAACGATAACCGTCACAATGGACGACACCGCCAGATCGATTTTATGTCCGGCCTCGCTGGAAAAGAACTGATTTCGCATTGGGTCGGCGTCCAAACGGTGATGCACGATATACGGCGACAATGGATGGATGTCTGCGATGCGCAGTGGTTCATCAATCGCGCTGTCGGTGGCATAGTCATAGCGCGTCACGGGTGCTTTTGGTGCACCAAAACATTTGCCCAGAAAATAAAATACCTCGCGATACCATTTCATACTGTCCGAATACAGGCGGGACAGGTATGCGGCGGCCTCGTCATTGATGCGACCGGATGCGCGCGCCGCCTCTATCGCGGCCAGATTTTTTCTGTCATGATCCGCAACCATATCATCGATATAGTTTTCTGGATACGGGGCTGTCATTGTTTTATATCTCCATTACTTCATAATCGGGAACAAGATTACGTCGCGCAGGGTTGGCTGGTCAAAGATAATACTGGCCAAACGGTCAACACCAACACCCACACCCGAAATCGGTGGGAAGCCATGTTCCATTGCACGGACATAGTCGTTGTCCGGATTAAACGCTTCTTCGTCACCACCGGCGATATTTTTCGCCTGTTGTTCAAATGCCGCCAACTGTTGAATTGGATTTACAAGTTCTGAATAGCCCTTGCACAATTCTGCGCCGCATACCAGCAACTGGAACATATCCAAGCAACGGTCGTCTGCATCGCTGTGACGTGCCAATGGTACCATATATGTTGGATAGTTGTATAGGAACGTTGGCTGGACAATGCTGTCGCGAATCTTGCGCTTGTACACATAATCAACCAATGTTGGAACAGATTTCAAATCGTCCAATTCGCCAGCTGGGAACATACCCTGATCGACCAGTTGTTTGCGCAATGCGTCAACGTCATCAAAGTCCAAGATGTTGCAGCCAAACAACTCGTTCATACGGGCGGTATAATCCATCATTTCATATTTGCTGAAATCCAGTTCTGTACCCTGATACGAAATCTGCAATGTGCCACGGCAACGCTGAATCAGGTTCTGAATCAATTCCCATGTGAATTTCAGATTGCGTTTCCAATCCCAATATGCCGCATACCATTCCACCATTGTAAATTCTTGCAGGTGCATGGCGTCCATCCCCTCGTTACGGAAATCCTTGGCAACCTCGTACACACGGTCAAAACCGGCACAGTTTGCCAATTTCAGGAACAATTCCGGCGAAATACGCAACTGGAAATCCGCATCCAACGCATTGTGATGTGTCAAGAACGGACGTGCCGCCGCGCCAGATGCAACATTCTGCATAACCGGTGTTTCGATTTCCAAAAATCCGTTGTTATTCATAAATTCACGCCAATACTGGGTCATCTTGAAACGCCCCAACAATGTATTACGGGTTTCAGGATTTGAAATCACGTCCAAGTAACGCTGGCGATAACGGGTTTCCGTATCGGTCAGACCGTGGAATTTTTCCGGCAATGGGCGCAGTGCCTTGGACAAAATGGTGTATTTTGCAACGCGAACGGTCAATTCACCGGCGGTGGTGTGATACAATTCCCCTTCGACCCCGATAAAGTCACCCAAATCAACGTTCGCCTTCATAAACTTGTATTGATCTTCGCCTAATTCTTCGCGGGACATAGAAAACTGAATTTCACCGGCAATATCATAAATACGGCCAAACATCAATTTGCCCAACCAACGCAACGCCGTTACGCGCCCCGCCAGTTTTACCGCCGTGCCGTCCGCCAATGTGCGGGCATCGGCAATGGTATGTGTACGGTCAAATTTGTCTTTCCACACAACGCCATCGCGGGCGCGAATGTTTTCCGCCTTTTGCAGGCGCGCCTGTAATTCATTGGTTGAGATTGTTGTGTTTTCTGACATTTTTCTTTTTCCCTTTTCATGTACTGTTATAAAAAACGGACGCAGAAAAGTGCGTCCGTCGTTAAAACTGATGGTCGCACGCGATTTATAAAAATTTTTTCAAATTTAACATTTTCATTTCTTTCTGTGTTAGACCGTTTCACCCGTTTGGGCCACCGCATTATTACGGAATTTTTTATAAATGTAAAGAATAAATTCGCGCACCATAAAATAAAAATATGATGCAAGAAAAAAATTATTAAAAATTATAATTATTTTCTTGTAATAACTTTTACAAAATGATATTTATGCGGCATCAAATGCATGGGGATTTATACTTGGGGTGACCCGCGATATAAATCTGGCATAATTTTATACCAAGGGGGGAATTTCTGATGAAAGCAAAACAGAAAAAAATGTTACGTATCTGTGGCATTGCGGCTGCGATTATCGCGGTGGCGTTCGTTATCGTGAAATACGTTGTTGCCATTCGTCCATATTCGTATGCCGGAACGTTAGAAACGACCAAGGTTATCGTGTCTGCACGTGTGGCGTCTGATATTTCTGAATTTAACGTGGCCGAAGGCGACACAGTTTCGCGCGATCAAACACTGATGACGTTGTCGTGCGATGCGTACAAGATTTTGGCACAACAGTTGGACAATGATTATGCCCGTGCCGACGCGTTGGTGGCCAAGGGGCACATGTCACAGGCCGAATATGACGTCGTCGCACGTAACAAGCATGACAATGACCTGAAACTGTCATGGTGTGACGTAAAATCACCGATTGACGGTATGGTTATCACCAAGTTCCGCGAGGTTGGCGAAGTTGTCGCCCCCGGGTCAACGTTGGTATCACTGGCGAATCCATACGACATTTGGGCATATTTCTATGTGCCATATGAAATGTTACACCAGTTGAATGTTGGCCAGCATGTTATCGGCACATTGCCAGAGGCCGCCGGCAAGATATTTTCCGGCACAATTATCAAGATAAATGAACAGGCCGAATTTACGCCAAAGAATGTTCAAACCCGCGAAGAACGCACACGTTTGGTCTATGGCGTCAAAGTAAAGTTTGAAAACCCAGATTTAACACTGAAATCCGGTATGACAATCGAAAGTACATTGTTAAATGAATAAGCAAATTGGTATTGATATTTCCGGCGTGACCAAGCGGTTCGGTGATGTTGTTGCACTGGACAATGTGTCAATGCGTTTTAACCCAGCGACACTGTACGGTGTAATTGGGCCGGCGGGTGCGGGGAAAACCACCCTGTTCCGGCTGATGTTGGAATTGATGCGGCCGAACAAGGGAAAAATAACCTATTATGAAAATGGGCGCATGATTGATTTTGCCGATGCACGTGAATCTGTTGCGTATATGCCACAAAGCCAGAGTTTATACGCCGACCTGTCGGTGGACGAACATTTGGACTTTTTCCGACGTCTGTATGGCATACCCGATGCCGAATATAAAAAGAAAAAGGCAGAATTGCTGCATATGGCGCGATTGGACAAGTTTCTGGACAGAACCGCGGGCAACCTGTCAGGGGGCATGTACAAAAAATTGGGGCTGATTTGCGCGTTGTTGCGCAGTCCGCGCGTAATGCTGTTGGACGAACCGACAAACGGCGTTGACCCAATCAGCCGCCGCGAATTTTGGGATTTGTTGCACGCGGCCCAGCAACAGGGAATCTTGGTCATCATGACCACCGCATATATGGACGAGGCCGAACGCTGTGGCGAGGTTGTTTTGATGGAACGCGGACATGTTCTGGGCACGGGCGAGCCCAAGGAACTGTTGCGCGCGTCGCGGTCGGCGAACTTTGATGAATATTTCTTGAAACGTGGGGGCGACGAAAAATGAAACCGAAAGGCAATGCCCCAATCGTAGATGTTTGCAACCTGTATGTGCGCTTTGGCGATTTTTGCGCCGTGCGCGATGTTTCGTTCAGCGTTTGCGCGGGCGAGATATTCGGATTCTTGGGTGCAAATGGCGCGGGCAAGACGACAACTATTCGTGTTCTGTGTGGATTGTTGCCAGCATCGGACGGTCGCGTTATTATTGATGGGCATAAATTCGAGAATGGTAACGCGAACCTGATTAAACAGAGTGTGGGTTATATGTCCCAACACTTTACGTTATATGATGGATTATCTATCAAAGAAAATTTTGATTTTGCCGCCGCGTTGCGTGATTTACCAGAATCGGTGTATCTGCGCCGGCGTCGTGCATTGCTGAAATTTATCGGTTTTGATGAAAAACTGTCCACGGTGGTGCGCGACCTGCCGGGGGGAATTAAACAGGAAATCGCGCTGTGCGTTGCATTGCTGCATGATCCAAAGATTATATTCTTGGACGAACCGACCGCCGGTGTTGCGCCCGTATCACGCCAGCGTTTTTGGTCGCTGATTAAAAAATTGGCATCTGACGGCAAGACGATTTTTGTTACCACCCATTATATGGACGAGGCGGAAAACTGCGATCGTATTGCACTGATGCGCGCGGGGGAACTGATTGCGATTGATTCACCAAAAAATTTGAAGCAACAGACGTTTGGCGACACGCTGTACAATTTTACGCCACGCGTTGATAATCCGGTGTTTCCGCCTGAAAAAATCTTGGACATTTGCGAACCATATGGACGACACTGGCACATCCGTTTTCGCGACGGGGTTGATGCGCGCGCCCAGATTGAAAAATATAAAAAATATTTTGATATTAAAAAGATATCGCCATCACTGGAAGACGTATTTATCAGATTGGTAGAGGGGCAAAACAGATGAAATTCTTTTCCCGCGAACGTGCGGCCGCCATTTTTTCCAAAGAATGCAAACATATTCTGCGCGATCCATTTACGCTGATTATTGCGTTGCTGTTGCCGTTGGCGATTGTGTTGATTCTGGGAAATTCTATTGAGTTCAACATTCGTTCCATCAAAATGGCATATTATGATGCCGACCGCACAGAAAGTTCGCGCGCATTGATTGATACGTTCGGCAGTTCGGATTATTTCAAGCCGTACCCGATTGACAATCCCGATGCGGGATTTGACGAAATATTGGCGGAACGCGCACGCGCAGTACTTGTTGTGCCACCTGATTTTGAACACGAAGTGTTGGCGGGCAGAACAGGCAATGTCCAAGTTATGGTTGATGGCGCAGACAATTCGTCCATTATTGCCATCACAAACTATATGACAACTATAAACACAAATGCGGCGGTCAAAATTTTGAAAATGAATGCGTCTGCATCGCCATTGTCATTCAAGTCGCGTTACTTATTTAATCCAGAATTAAATTCACGATGGTTTTCTGTGCCTGGGTTATCGGCGGCGATTATTGCACTGGTCGCAATTATGCTGACCACGCTGACGATTTGTCGCGAATGGGAAAAAGGTTCTATGGAAATGTTATTATCCACACCAGCGACAACACTGGAAATTATTGTGGGCAAAGTGCTGCCATACGCCATTTTGTCATTCATAGGATTTATACTGGTGTTCATCGTTGCGCGCACGGTATTTGGCGTTCCATTTGTTGGCAGTTATTTAACACTGACATTGGCGACGCTGATATTCATACTGGGGTATTTGGCCATGGGTTTGCTGATATCTGTATCCACGCACAAGCAAGAGGTTGCAATTCAATTCGCATTGATTATCGGTTTATTGCCAACGGTTGTATTATCTGGGTTTGTATTTCCTGTGGAATATATGGGCGGCATATATCAGGCCGTGTCCGACGTATTTCCAGCGCGGTTTTATATTGAAATCACGCGCGACCAGTTCCTGAAAGGCAGTCCTATTACCGCCCTGTGGCGTCAATTTGCGGCAATCAGTGCGATTGCAATTGTATTATTGGTGGCGTGTTTGACGCGCTTCAAAAGGACGCTGGAATGAAGAAAAAACGTCTGTTGGGATTTTTCAAGAAAGAACTTATCGCATTATTACGCGACCCTGTTTTGTTGGTTGCGGTTATGGTTATGCCAGCGGTGCAACTGATTATTTACAGTGGTGCAATCACACTCGAGGCAAAAAATCTGCGTCTGGCGGTTGATATGCTGCCAAACGATGTTGTTATGGAAAAGGTTTACAATCACGCCATTGGTTCTGGGTGGTTTGTTCGCGCCGACACATCAAAGCGCGACGCCGTATCTGTGGTACAATCTGGCGATGCAGACGTTGCAATAATTGCACCGGCGGGTGGCCTGACCAAGAGTTTGATTCGTGGCGAAGGTCAAATTCAGATTCTGATTGATTCTATGAATATTTTGAAAGCCCAGAGTATCGAAGGTTATTTGGCGGGTGTGGTATTGTCAACCGTACGCGAAATGAATTATGCATTGCCCGCGTCGCCGATTAAATTTGATATGCGAATCCTGTTCAACCCAGAACTAAATACGCCGTGGTTTATGGTGCCGTCGCTGATTGCGGTGCTGGTGTTTTTGGCATTGCTGATTTTGATTACGATTTCCATTACCAAGGAAAAAGAAAGTGGCACGATTGAAACACTGGTGTCTGCCCCAATATCAAAATACGACATTATCTTGGGCAAGGTTTTACCATACATTCTGGTGTCGTTTTTGATTATGTTGTCGATTCTGTTTATTGGCCGCACGGTGTTTGGCATTCCGTTTGTGGGGTCGCATTTTATGTTTATTCTGGGGTTCTTGGTGTTTTGTGTACCGGCGTCAGGAATTGCGGTGTTATTGTCAAACTATACAAACACCCAACAACAGGCATTGCTGGGGGTGGTTATTGTTGCGTTTATGTCGCTGATGCTGTCAGGGGCAATTATTCCGACTGAAAATATGCCGGTATTGTTGCAATATGTCAGTTCGGTAAATCCACTGTCGCACTATGCGTATATGGTTCGCAACATTATTCTGAAAGGGTCAGACATTGAATACTTTGCGCGCCAGTGTATGTATATGCTGGGGGTTGGCGCAATTATATGGGTATTCGCAATTAAAAAATTCAAAACAACATTATAAGGGGAAATGGTATGAAACTGAATTATTGTTTAATCGGTATGTTGGTGACGTTGACGCCATTGGCGGCAAATGCAGATATGTATTCAGAACTGCAAAATGTATACGAATCAAACCCTGTGATTAAAAGTGGTCGCGCCGCCGTTCGTGCGGCAGATGCCGATGTGTCGGCGTCCAGTGCAGGATTCAAACCATACTTGGGTGTGTCTGCAAATGCTGGTGCGGCGCGCACAAAAGTTGGCGATTATTCATTTGATTATAACCCTGTGGGTGTTGGACTGGAATTTCAACAGAATATATTTGAAGGATTTTCAACCATTGCACAATACAAAGGTGCACGCGCCGTGCGCGATGCAGAAACTGCATCGCTGTACGCGACCGAACAAGACACATTTCTGAACGCAATCAATGCGTATATTGCCGTCCTGCGCGCGGACGAGGTTTTGAAACTGAATCAGAACAATCAACGCGTTTTACAAGAATACTATAATTATTGCGCCGACAATGCCCGCGTGGGTCGTCTGACCAAAACTGACGTGGCACAGGCATCTGCGCGCGTGGAAATGGCGCGGTACGCATTGGCAGATGCACAGGCGAAATATGACAATGCGGTTGAAACATTCCGTCGCGTTTATGGCAATGTGCCATCTGAGTTTACAGAAATCGATTTAGAACGCATGGAAAAATTATTCCCCACAACGGTGGACAATGCGGTTGAATACGCAATGAAAAATCACCCTGTGATTTTGGCGTTGCAATCCAAAGAAAAAGCCGCACGTGAAAAAATAGTTGTGGCGCGCAAATCCATACTGCCATCGGTTGACGTGCGCGGATCAATTATGCAAATAGAAGATGTTCCATACGTTGACAAGGTTCGCGACAGTCGCATTGGCGTATATCTGAAAATGCCATTGTATGACAAAGGCAACGCATTCGCAAACGTTGACAAAGTTCGCTATACTGTTGATGGAATCCAAGAACAAACGATAAATGCCCAGCGAACAATTACGGAATCCTTGCATCAGGCGTGGAATATGTATAATGCCCAAGAATCCGCAATTACCGCCGCCCAGGCCGGGGTCAAGGCCAATCAAATGGCACTGAACGGTACGCGCGATGAACAAAAGCGTGGTCGTCGCACGGTGTTGGATGTGCTGAATGCCGAACAAGAATTGCTAAATACCAAAGTATCATTGGCACAGGCAAAGTTTGGCCGTACCAGTGCATTTTTTGCGGTGCTGTCTGCGACAGGATTACTGACACCTGAAAATCTGGGTCTGAAAATTCAGGACAATGAATAAAAAACACACCGCCATTTGGCGGTGTGTTTTTATTACTTTTTTACATTAGAATCACACCTGATGATGCAGCAAATCCAGCCACCAAAACAAATACTACAAGCCATATGTACATTGCCAAGTTTATATAAAACTTTGTCATTGGTTCGCCCAATAACTTGCAGCGTTTGTAAAGATATGTAGGTGTCAAGAAACAACGCAACCAATGAATGTTGACATTCAAATTACGGCGCAGGTGTTCGCGGTCTGCGAAACATAAAATCAACCCAATTAAACTACCACCGACTGGTTCAAATGCGCTGCCAATCCAATTAAAAATCAAATCCAACGTTATCAACCAGCCCATTACATTGGTCATTTGCTCTGTTGCGTATTCTACTTTTTTATTTTGTTCTTCTGTCATTTTTTACTCCTTTTGTTTTTGTTAAAGTTTTTTAGTTGTTTTTGCAGTTTCTGCAACAGTTCATCTGGGGCAATTTCATATTGATTGGTGTGCAACAGTACTGGACTGCCACTTTGTTCCAGCTGGGTTTGCAGAATGCGACGAACCATCGCGCTATTCTGGTGTTGTATCAATGCCATCGGATTTTTAAGGATAATGGCTATTGTATTATGCCCCGCATTTGGTGCAAATTTTACATCTGCTACATCACCCCATCCGACAAAAGAGACCAGCACTCTGGAATTTTTATTTTCTGGAAACAATCTGATGCCATCTGCATCAATATGCAATGCCACATGTTTATGTGACAACGCCCTGCTGCCCCAAACAAAAAACGCTCCAACAGCAACACACATTCCCATAAATATTGTGGCAATCACAACAAGTGATGCCAGGAATGCGCCATCAAGAAGCAATCCGATTGTTAAGGCCGGCACAAACACCAATGCCCACACAAACAACATCTGGTACAGATGTTCATATGTTTTTTTGCCTCCGTACAGTATTTCCATTTTAATGACCTGCCATTTCTTTTTCCATTTCACGACATGCCGGTTTGCAATATGATTTGCAATATGAACGTGGTGCACCTTCGGCGACGCAGGCCTCTATGCATGTACTAACGCAATTTTTTACAAAGTAACTGTCATTACTGTCACAGCCCGCCAACGCGAACAGAACCGCAACAACGCCAAATATTTTCAGATTTTTCTTGTTCATAGTTTTTTCCTTTGTCTTTTAATCGTTTTCATCTAATGTTCTTATTGTTTTACGTGTTTTTCTTTTTTTGGTGTAACAACTGGTCGTTTTGGGGTATCAACAACCTGTGTAATAAAAACCTGTTGTCCTGCGTTTGCAGGCGCATTCATGCACGCCAAAATCAACGCCAGAACCCAACCAATAAATGTCCATCCTAAGAATATGTTCAACAATATTGCCGTAGACATATAATGCGCTTTGCGACAAACGGCTGTTATCGTCGGAACGAAATAAATCAGCAAGTAAATCAATCCAAGTATTGCCAGAGCCCCCAACGCCTCATCTGAAGAATCCATATTTTTACTCCTTTATTGTTTATTATTTTCCAGAAACATTGATGCAGTATAACCCCGACAGCAACCCAACCTGTCGTGCCAGCAATTCGACGTACGTAGCAGAATATCTGACTATCAATGCCTCATGATACTTGGAATAGCGCTGGATGCAATCACAACCACGCGTTTCGCTTACATCAACTGATTCCAAGCAAGCATTATAAGCCCGCCTGACCGCGCGTTCGTACGGAGTTTCAAAATCGCATGCTAGCAACAAGCACATCAGCGGAAACAGCAAAAGTTTTTTCATTATCGCCCCCTTTGTTATTACGAAAAAACCGCCATGAAAATCTGGCGGTCGGGGAGTTCGAAAATCAGCATATTAGTGATTCTGTCTACCTTTGGGTTGCCCCTGTTTTATACATAGACAGCTCCCCGACCTCTCTTTGGTCAGGGATACATGACGATGCAAAATCATTGGAATATCGGACTAACGATGTTCCTGTGCTTTACACCGAATATGCTAGGCTTTCGACAGCCCCGAACACAGTTCCCACTGGGTTCATTGGTAATAGTAAAATAATTTGATTCTAAAATCAACCAGAAACAGGAATAAAAATAAATCATCCTCTGGACAAGCCCCAGGGTATTACGTCCGCAAAATAAAAAACGCGCCAATGGCGCGTTTCATTGCTCTCTGTTTAGAACCGTTGCATCATTGTAAATTCATATGACATGCAAGATTTTATTCCCACGCAAGGGGAAATTATAGTCAGATATTTGTCCGCCAAATAAAAAACCACCCGTTTGGGTGGTCTGATTTTATTTATCACTGCCTGTGTTTTTGCTGGCACGGCGCAGTGCCACCAGTGATAAAATAAACATTGTTATCGCCACGCCAACGCCAAACACCAAGAACAACAGCCCCAATAAAATCAAGCCGTCAAATTCAGTGGCAATAAATCCCACCCCAAATGCACATAACAGCGCGCCCAGCAAATATGCCATAATTGTATACCAAACAAATTTTGCAAAACTGCCAATTTTTGTATTGATTTCTGACAATAATAATTCTGTTTTATTTATTTCTTTGACTTGTTTTGGCATTGCGCCCCCCTTTGTTTAATTCGCTGATATTTTACCACTTTTTACCCCTGCAATCAATAAAACAAAATGAACATGGTTTATTGATTAACACACATTATCTTTTAGAAATTAGTTTTATTGAATCACGATGAATATTGTGGCATAATACCTATGAATCCGAGAAGTTGGGTTCAGGGAATTTCACGCCTACTTTATATGGTAAAAAAAACGTCGTTAAATTGATATTATAGGTGTTTTGGCGCTGTTTGGAAACTCCCTGACCGCTCTTTCTTGGGACGGTATATTTTTTACAACAGGTTTTTTATGATAAAAAGAATGTTTTTATTTTTGCTAATTTCAATATCAGTCAGCAACTTTGCATATGCAAACGAATATACTGACTTAATTGCATACAAAAATTTGTTACAACAACAAATTGAAGCACTTGATACCGAAATAATTAACTGCGAAAAATCAACCAAAGGGTGGAAAACGGCGACAATCGTTGGTGGTGTTGCCGCTGTAGCCAGCGGAATCGGCATACTTGCGCAACACAGCCAAATTAAAGAAAACAATAACACTTTACAACATAACATGAAAGACGCCCAAAAAGCCGATTTTCAAGCAGAGGTTATACAAAAGGTGATGGAATGAAACCGTTTTTTACACTAGTGTTGTTTGGTGGCATATTATCGTCCGAATTGTGTATGGCTGCTGTTCAAATCAACGTCAATAATTTCAATGATGAATACGTTTCTTTGCGCAATGAAATAAGACATTTGGAAAACGAATTGGTTGAAAAAACAGAACGTTTGAACAAATGTGCAGAAAAAAATAAGAATTTTAAAATTGCTGGTGTTGCGACGGTTGGTTTGGCTGGTGCAGGGATTGCAACGAACATATCATTATATGATAAAATTAAAAGTCAGCAAAAACGCAATGAACAACTGGTTAACAGAATTGAACATGCTAAAACACTTGGAAAAGATGTTGAACATCTTGAACATCTGGCAGAGAATGTAGATATGGACAAGTTTGAACAAGTCTTCTCCCAAGAAATTTCTAGTCAATTTACAGAATCAGAATTAGCGCGTTTAAAAGAATTAAGTAACAGATACCCAGAATGGACAGATGAAACTATAATGAGTTTACCAGCATCAGACAAAGAATTAGGTACAAAATACTTAAATGTGTTTTATAGTTCCGTTAAAAAATCGCAAAAGTGATACGTAATGAAAAAATGGCACATTTTCTTGATATGGTGGGCATATTTAATCATCTTGGACGTACCGTTTCAAATGATACGCTATCTTCTGGATAACAACCTATTAAAAGAATGGTATTTCTTTGGTGTGGGATTTTTATTTTTATCCTTGGGTTGGCTTGGAACGCGTTTGCCAACAGCACCAACAAAAACAAATAAACATAAATAAAAAAACAAGGATGGAGAATTTGCCGTAATCTTTACTCCTTTGTTTTTTGTGTTGATTTTTTCAGAAAACAAAAAACCACCCGAATGGGTGGTTTTGAATATCTGGTGCGAGCAAAGGGGCTCGAACCCTCGACCTCAACCTTGGCAAGGTTGCGCTCTAGCCAACTGAGCTACGCTCGCACTGCGTGGCATATTCTGACATATTCTTTATCAGAATGCAAGCATTATTTTTGGCGATTTGACATATTTTTCTGCAAATATTCAAACCGCAATGAATCCAGCGTATGCTGACACGCACGCAAATCCAGTTCGCGTTGTTTTAACTGAATTTCTTGTTTTTTCAGTTCATTTGCCTGTTGCAACTGGGTGACGATACCACCCAACAGCAATGTCCCCATAACAGCGCACCCAGCAATCGCGGTGTACCGTAATCCGGACAATTTAACGCGGTATGCGTCGTCAAAAACGCTTTGTTCCAGTTTAATTTTCGTTGTTTCTGGCATATGAACACACACCCTTTTACAGCCATTTCCACGGTTGCAGGGCCTTTAACAACCCGTATGCCGTGCGTTTGTCGGTAAATGTATGGCCACAACGTGGGCACACGATAAATGGTGCAATCATTGCTTTGACTTTCTTGAACAGCATCAGCCACACCAGCGCACCAACCGCCCATGCTGCAATGACCAATCCCCACGCGACATAGCCAAAGTATTTATCAACCGTGCCGGTGATTATCTGGATTGTGCTTAAACTGGATTTAGACAGGTCGTTATAGATTTTTGTTGCGACCGGCCACGATGATGGACGCCATGGGTATACGTGTTTAATCCCATAATTGGTCAGCAATGTTGTGCCCAGACCACCCGTATTTTTGTCCAGTTGTTTTTTGATTGCTTCGTCAATCATTTGGTCAACCTGTGTTTGCAACACAGATGTCAGTTCACGTTCAACGCTGTCCAGTTTGCTGTTGACCAATGCGGCGGTGTCGTCCACGCGGGCGACGGCCTGATTTGCCTTGGCTATATTTTTATCGGCGGCATCAATCGCCTTGTCCAAACCGCCCGTTTTGACGCCGAATTTACCAATCAGCCCAGAAACCTGTTTCGCGTCGTTGGCGACCTTGGTTGCTTCGCCTGTTTTCTTTTTCGCCGCGGCGGTGGCATCGGTTACTTTGTCAACGGCGTTTTCGGCAACCTTGACCTTGTCAATGGCAAAAGATACCGGCTTTTCCAAATTGATGGATTTTTTAATACCGTCCAACAGGTTTTCGTACTGTGTCGCGATATTACGTTGCAGGTCAAAGAACATTGATACGACAATCGATTTCTTTATTGGGCCCGAATACGTGTTTTTGATATGCAGTGGCGTCCACACGACCAGCGCAATCCACACCACAGACACAACCGCAAATACGCGTTTTACCCACGTGATATAAGACGTCTTTTTGGCGACGGTTTTTGCGCCATCGCGTTCAATTACCTCTATTTGTTTTTTGGCCATTGTTATGCCCTCCCTTGGTTTGGCGTTTGGTTTATTTTGTGCGTTCGTTAAATAATTTGATGTATTCCGCCATAAATTCGCCTTCGCGGATTGCGCGGAACCCAGCAGAACGCTGTTGATATTCCATAATCTGATTCACGGTGCGGTAATAGATGTCCGCAGGTTGCGGGTCTGTGAACGCGGCAACCTCTGTATTAGGAATCATTTCATAATATGCGCCATTTGTACGTGGGCACACCAGCGAATAAACAAATGTAATTGTGTCGGATGTTTTCTTGGCCGTGGCAATATACATTTTATCACGGTCATTCAACAATACCTGTGGGGCCGCCACAGTTTTACCAACCATATTCACGACGACCGGTTGTTCATAAACCTTGGCCCGTGGGTCTGCTGTTGTTACTGCTGTTTGTTTGTCTTTCTTTGTTTTTGTCATTTTTGTTCACCTGTATATTTTTCTATAAAATCTGCTTTGAATTGGGCAAAGCGTCCCTGCTCTATGGCTTCGCGGATGCCGCGCATCAAATCCTGATAGAACCACAAATTATGCTGGGTCAACAATGTTGCGCCCAATATTTCGTTGCACTTTACCAAATGATGAATGTATGCACGCGACAGTTTGCACGCCGGACAGCCACACTGGTCGTCCAGCGGAGACGCATCATCGCGAAAGCGTGCGTTTTTCATATTCATTGTGCCGTGGCGCGTAAATGCCTGTGCCGTGCGGCCGGCGCGCGTCGGCATAACGCAATCGAACATATCAATTCCGCGTTCAACCGCGCCCAAAATGTCCAGCGGTGTTCCCACGCCCATCAGGTAACGTGGCTTGTCCGCGGGCAACAGTGGCGTTGTTGTGGCAATCATATCAAACATAACGTCTTGGGGTTCGCCCACCGCCAAGCCGCCCACCGCATAGCCATCAAATCCGATATCTGTCAGTTGCTGTGCCGATTTCTTACGCAGGTCTGGGAAATCCGCCCCCTGGACAATACCGAATATGCCGTACCCTGGGCGGTCAATAAACGCATCGCGGCTGCGCCGTGCCCAGCGCGCCACCATTTCGACGTTTTTTTCCACGCGTTCACGTGGCGCGGGCAAATGCAGGCATTCGTCCAATGCCATTGTGATATTAGAATCCAGTTGATGCTGGATATGCACAGAATCTTCGGGGCGCAAGAAATGCTTGATTCCGCCATCAATGTGCGATGTGAACTGGACGCCCTCTTCGGTCATTTTGACCAGATTAGACAGCGACATAACCTGAAAGCCGCCGCTGTCGGTCAAAATTGGCCCGTGCCAACCACCGAATTTATGCAGCCCGCCCATTTTTTCGACTAAATCGCCCCCAGGGCGCATCATCAAATGGTATGTGTTGCCCAAAATTACCTGTGTTCCCGTGGCGGCAACCTGATCCATGGTCAGCGCCTTGACCGTGGCGGCCGTGCCCACCGCCATAAATGCGGGGGTCTGGAACGTACCGTGTGCGGTTTCAACCGACCCGCGGCGCGCCATGCCATCTGTTGCGATTAAATCAAACTTCAATGCCATAACTGTGCACCCTTGTTATTTCTGATGCCTGAATCATAGCATGTTTTTTGTCGTACGCAAATTGAAATCAATTATTTGAAATTTTCGTGCCAAATGTCCGCCAAGTCAGCAGAAAACGCCGCACCTTGGGTTATAATGGACATTGCGCCATCAAAATAACCACGTGAATTTTTGATGACATCGTCGCGACGAATACTGTCAACCATACGATTTGTTTCATAAAAATCGTACAGGCGGTCGTAATCGGCATAAAATCCAATCAATGTTGCCATGCGCTGGGACGCAGATTCTAACCAATCGGCATTACCTAATTTATTTTTATGCGTAAAACGTATCAAATCGTCATCTGTGATTGGATTTTCGGTATACACGCGGTGGGCGGTTTTCGCAATCAATGCGACCACACGTTCAATATTTTCCGGTGCGGTTTCAGTTTCAACACCACTGACGCCAAATTCTTCGTTACCATAGCCCGTCATCTGTAACCCATAGACCAACCCATTTTCACGACGAACGACGTCAAATAACTGGCGACCCAAGAAGCGTTCAAATTTACCCACGCACTTATTATTAAAGCGATATTCGTATTTCAATGGCCATATATCAGGGAACAGTATACGCAATTTTATGTTTTTATCGTCTGGACGCAGGTTGTGCGCAACCGTTGGGGTGTACGTGATACTGGTATTCATCGGCACAAAATGTGTGCCTAAAAACGCGAATTTTTCCGTAATATGGTTCAACATGTCGTCGGCATCAATAATCTTGCCAGACACGCTGATTATACAATTCTGGGCGGACAGACGACGTTGCAAGAACGCCAACATTTGGTCGCGCGTAAAAGAATCGATTGTTTCGTACGTACCCAATGTACGCAAAGAACCTGTTGCATAATTAAACAGTTTCCCCGATATAAATTCTTTTAATTGGCGTTCAGGCCGATCCGATGCACGACGCAATTCGTCTTTGATAACGGTGCGTTCCAGTTCGATTTTTTCTGGGTCAAACAGCGAATTTTGCAACTGGTCGGCAAACACGTCCAACAACAGATTTGCATTTTCTGCTAAAATGCGACCGCGCAATTCCAACGCATTATTGCCGGTATACGCGTTTTTCGTGCCACCGTTAAAATCCATAAAATCATCAAAAGCACGCGGGGTTGGGAAACGCGTTGTACCCTTGCACAACATATGTTCACAAAAATGGGTGATGCCCATTTCGGCGGGCGTTTCATCACGCGCCCCCGTTTTGAACAATACACTTATCGTTGTGGTTTCCAAATCCATCGGGTCAAGGATTACCGTCAGCCCGCTGGGCAGTTTATGCAGTGTTGGTTCAAATTTCATTGTGCATCCTTTTTGAATAACAGACAACAATCCCCGTACGAGAAAAATCTGTATTTTTCGGCGACCGCGTGTGCGTACGCAGCGCGCATTTCGTCCAATCCGGCAAACGCCGAAACCAACATAAACAATGTTGATTTTGGCAAATGGAAATTCGTCAGCAACACATCAACCGCACCAAACGTGTAACCTGGGGTAATAAATATATCGGTTGTATCGCAAAACGGCACAACACGGCGTTGGCGTTCCGATTCCGGCAACGCACGGTTGCGTATTGCCGCACTTTCCAGTGTGCGCATTGATGTTGTTCCAACCGCAATAACACGTTTCGCATTGTTTATAATGTCCGCCTGTGCTGGGGTAATCTGACACCATTCACTGTGCATTTTATGCTGGGTTAAATCTTCGGTCTTGACCGGCATCCACGTACCCGCGCCGACGTGCAGGGTAACCTTGACAATCGTTGCGCCACGACGCGCAATTTCATCCATCAATTCGGGCGTAAAGTGCAACCCCGCCGTTGGTGCCGCCATTGAACCGATTGGGTCGGCATAAACGGTCTGGTAACGTTCACGGTCGGAATCCTCTTGGTCGCGGTGCATATATGGTGGCAACGGCATTTTGCCGATTTTATTCAGAACCGCGAACACATCATCGCATAAAAATTCCAATTTCAGGCCACTGTCCGCGTCAGAATCCACCACGCGGATTTGTGTGCCGTCGGCCATGGTCAATATATCGCCACGTGCGATGCGCGTGAATTTCTTGCACAACCCCCACCACAGATTACCACCCGCCGCGGTGTGCAGCGTGATTTCGTATTCGTGCCCAGCCGCGTCAGTTGCGTCAAAGCGTGCCGGAATAACGCGCGAATTGTTAAATACCACCACGTCACCCGCCTGAATATAATCCAAAAAGTCACGAATATGCCGATCAGACAGATCAACACAAGTTCCCCTCCGTTGGAGGGGTGCCTGCAAGGCGGGGTGGTTAGAGAGCCACAGATAAACCGCATGTGCATCTTTCAACACATCCGCCGCCGGTATTCGTATAACAGTCAGATTCAAGCCACGCATATATTCATCGCGTGCGGCATCGGATTCTGCTTTCAAATCATGTGTTGCCTTGTCATCTATTTCTATAACGACAAATTTGGATGCACAGAAAAAGTCCACAATGTAATTACCAATGACTTTCTGTCTGTCAAAATCCAATCCATTCAGTTGATGATTTTTGATTTCTTTCCACAACAGCACTTCTGGCAAACTGCCCGCATGACGCAAAGCGCGCGCTTTTTCTTTTAATTCGCTGTTAAACGGCAATGTTCTGTAATTTACGGAATCTCTGACCACCCCGTCGCATTCGCGACACCCCTCCAATGGAGGGGAACTGCGAACCACCAGCATACGGGATGCATCACGGCGCGCCAATGGGTGCGACGCAATCAATTCAGTGGGTAATTCAAAATCAAAGTCCGATGTGTGCAGCATTTTATTTTGTCCGTTGAATTTCACGACGCGCACGTGCAACCACTGAATCCTGTTTGGCCCCCAACATTACATCCTGTGCATCGCGCCCATTGATTTTTCTAATCAGAATATCTCCGTATCTATTACTTCCGTACCTATATTCACTGGGATGATATCGCGATAAACGACTGGTGATTGTATCGCCGACATTTATCGTCTGGTAAAACAATTTAGCCCAATCTGAATTGTCACAAACCAAAACGTTTTCAAAGCGCGGTTCTGACAAACTGCGGAAAACCAGTTTATTTGCCCCCTTGTCCGTGATGACTAAATCAGTTGTCTGGGACGCTCTGCACGCCGCCAATGCGGGCACGGTCAATGTCGTAAAGATTACACATTTCAGCAAATTCGTTTTCATTTCGTGAACTCCAACCCTTGATCTTCGTAATTTTCGGCCTTGTTTTCCCAATCGGGTTCAACACGCACAAACAGGTGCAGGCGCGCGTTCACGCCCCACTGATTCTGAATATCATGGCGGGCGGCGGTGCCGATTTGCTTTAACTGTTCACCACCACGGCCAATTACAATCTTTTTATGCGCATCATTTTGGACAGCAATTTTCTGGTATATGTCCAAGACCCCATCCGCGTCAACATCAACCCGTTCGGTCAATACATTGATATGATACGGCAATTCTTGGTGAATATATTTATAAATCTTTTCCCGTGTCAATTCCGACAGGTACAGATTATCAGGCACGTCCACCGCGTCGGACGCATCAAACATATATGGCGACGCCGGCATTACCGCGGCCAGCGCGTCCAACATACCGTCCACGCCGTCGTTTTTCAGTGCCGAAATCATAAATATTTCGCGCCAGTCAGCCATCTGGGACAATTCGGCAACGATTGGCAGTAAATCTTGCTTTTTAATCGCATCAACCTTGTTCAACGCGACAAACAGGTTTTTATGATCGTGGATTTTTTCAACCAAATCGCGAATGGTTTGGGTAATCCCCTTTTGCGCGTCCATAATCAGCAAGACCGCGTCCGCATCTGATATCGCCGTCATTGCCGCGCCGACCATCGCCCTGTCCAATCGGCGTTTTGGCACGAACACCCCAGGGGTATCGACAAAAATCAACTGGCGCGTGCCAACCATTTTCACGGCGCGCAGGTTGGTTCGCGTGGTCTGAACCTTGTGCGAAACAATCGATACCTTGCGCCCCATAATTTGATTTAACAGGGTACTTTTGCCAGCGTTGGTCGGGCCAACAATGGCCACGAATCCAGAATAAGTTTGTGTGTTTTGTGTATTCATGTCGGGCAGAATACCACACCAAATCTAAAAGTGAACAAAAATCTTGCAAATCCGCGCACACATTGTAGAATTTGCACACCAGAGAGAATGCAACACAAAACCAAAGGCAATGCAAAAATGCAACTTACCGGCCCTGAAATTCTGCGTCGCATGCGCACACCAAATATGGACAACCCTGGGGGTAAATCAGACATCATTATCACACCGTTTAACGAAAAGTGTCTGGGCAGTAACAGTTATGACCTGCATCTGGGCAATGTGCTAAAGGTGTACACCCACACAATTCCACGCGGGATGAAGCCCGTAATTGAATACGACCCAAAACGTCGCGACTATTCAATGCGCGATTGGTTTTGCAATGATTTATCATACACCGTGATTTATAAAAATTCACCCGAAGAATTTGATATTCGTAATCCAAAGTATTTGCTGGACCCGTGCAGCAAGCGTTCGCATGACACAACAAAAATCATTATCCCAGAATCTGGCGTTATTTTGTCGCCTGAAATCGGCTATCTGGGGGCAACGGTGGAATATACAGAAACCCGCAACCTGTTCCCGTATATTGACGGCAAATCATCGGTTGGGCGCAACTTTATTTTGAACCATCACACGGCGGGTCGTGGCGACGACGGGTTCTGTGGGCAATGGACACTGGAAATCCGCGTTCTGTACCCAACGGTCGTGTACCCGAATATGCGCATTGGCCAAATTTATTACGAAGAATTTACCGGCGAACGCAAGCCGTATGATTCAAACGCCGCCAGCCACTATAATCGCCAGATGGGCCCGACACCCGCGGCGATAATTCCAATCGAAGATGTCCGCCCACCGGTAACACCAATGGACGACATGTACGAAGAATTTTATGCACACAAACGTTAAAAAACGCCCAAACGGGCGTTTTTTACTTCAACTTCTTTGTCCAATCGTTGTCTGGAAAATTTGTCCGCAACATATCGGCATAACCCGATGCCTGTTGTGGCAGGCCGATTGCCGTGTAACATTCGGTCAGGCGATACAGGGCCTCGGGCGTCATGACGGTTTCTTGCGCGCCCGACACCACCGATTGCAGGTGTGAAATCGCCGCCGGCCAGTTCTGCTGTTTCATTTCGGCGCGCGCGGAATACATAACCTTGCCCGCCAGATAGTTTTTCAGAATCAGAATCTTGTTTTCGGCATTTTTCGCGTATGGCGAATTTGGGAAACGCTGGGTCAACTGTTGAAACTGTTGCAACGCGTACGCCGACATACCGGGTTCACGGCGAACATCGCTGACCTGACGGTAATAGCACATTCCGCGCAGGTACAACATATACGGCACGTCCGCGTGTCCGGGGTGGAATCGCATAAAGCGGTCAACCGACAAAATCGCACCCGCAAAATCATCGTCCAAATATTGTGAATACGCCGCCATAATCAGGGCGTCTGCGGCCCATGGGCTGGACGGATATTGTGTTTCGGCACGCGCAAATTCGGTGGCCGCCCCCTCGTAATCATTGTCATTAAACTTCTCGTACGCGGTGGCGTATATTTCTGGTAATGTCTGTTGCGGGTCGATTTCTGTTTTGCCGCCACATGATGCCAGCGCAAATGTCGCCATACATAACGCAATTATTTTTTTCATTTATTCCTGCCTTGATTTTATATCACGAACAGCAGTATAATCCAAACCATGAATCTAGGCAAACATATTTTCGGGGTCGGTGCAATGACCGGCATCAGTCGTATTTTTGGGTTCGTGCGCGATATGCTGATTGCGCGCGTGCTGGGCGCGGGACGCCTGTCGGACGTGTTTTTGGCCGCATTCAAGTTGCCGAATTTATTCCGCGACCTGTTGGGCGAAGGGGCACTGTCCGCGATATTTATTCCCATGTACACCGATTTGAAAAAGGACGACAACTTTGCCAAGAATGTGTTTTCGTGGCTGATGGTGGTGCTGCTGGGGATTACGATTCTCTTTGAAATATTTATGCCACTGATTGTGTGGGTGTTGGCCCCCGGATTTGCCAGTGACGCGGGCAAAATGGAACTGACGGTGCTGGTTTCGCGCATAATGTTTGTCTATGTGATATTTGTGTGTGGTTCGGCATTTTTGTCTGCGATATTGAATGCGTTTTCGCGTTTCTTGCTGGCGGCGTTTATGCCGGTGCTGTTGAATATTATGCTGATTGGTGCGTTGCTGTTTTCGGCAATGTTTGCACGCGACAGTGTCCTGTATATCATGGCGGGCACGGTTGTGGCGTCGGGCGTGATTCAGTTCGCCGTCCTGTGGGCGCGCATACGCAGAAAGCATTTTGGATTGCATCTGATACGGCCACGGTGGACACCAGGGATTAAACACCTGTTTGGGCGTTTGGGCATCAGTATTATTGGTAACGGATTTTACCAGATTACGATTATCGTCGGCACATTGGTCGCCAGTTTCCAGTCCGGCGCGGTTTCGTGGCTGTATTATTCAGACCGCATTGTTCAATTACCATTTGCAATGATTGGTTTGGCGGTGGGCACGGTGCTGATGTCGTCGATATCAAATGCGCTGGCGGACAAAAATATGCGCAGTGTGTACATTCAGCAAAATTCGTCCCTGCGTCGGTCAATGATGCTGATTATGCCATGCGTGGCGGGGCTGTTTGTGCTGGCCGAACCGATTATCAGATTCTTGTTCCAATATGGCGCGTGGACGGCGGCATCAACACATGCGGTGGCACTGGCAATTATGATTCAGGTTTTCGCCCTGCCCGCGATGATGGTCAGCCAGATTTACAGCAAGACCCTGTACGCATCGCAAGATGTAAAAACACCCGTACGCACCAGTATGATTTCATTGGGTGTGGCGGCGGCGTTGTATTTGATATTGTTCCCGTTTGCGGGGTATCTGGCGATTCCAATCGGCGTCGTGGCCAGCGGGTATTTGAAGAACTATCTGTTGGGGCGCGCATGCCGGTCACGGGGTCTGGTTCGGCACGATGGTCGCACGGTGCGTGCGATTGCGTTCTTTGCGGTACTGGCAACGATGCTGGGCGTGGCGTTGTGGTTTGTGCCAATTACCAGCATATGGACACTGTTTGTCGCGATTGCGGGGTATGGGATTATTTACCTGCCGATTGCATATGTGATTGACCGAAAAATCTAGTATAATAATAAAGTTGAAACGCGGTTTTTTATGTGATAGAATACTCTTATAAGAATGTAAGGAGTTCTAAATCATGAAAAAAATAGTTTCCTTGGCAGTTCTGACTGCTTTACTGGCCGGTTGTGCAAACAACGGCGCAATGAATGCCCCAGCGGGCTATGGCGCGGACGGTTTTGGCGAAGAAACACTGGTTACAACCGGTGGCGAACAATCGCTGAACGACGCATACCTGATGGCGGCGGCACCGAAATATTATGTGGGCAGTGCGTACAAGGTTGAAAACGTACAATATATCCCAGCCGAAGATTTAACTTATAACCAAACTGGTATCGCGGGCATTGTTCCAGCCGAACTGAACGGTACAAAAACCAGCAACGGTGAAATTTTTGATATGAACCAGATGTTGGCGACCAGCAAGACATTGCCACTGCCAACAATCGCACGCGTAACCAATCTGGACAATGGTCAATCCGTTGTTGTTCGTGTGAATAATCGTGGCCCATTTGTAAATACTCGTATTATGGACTTGTCCCCAGCAGCGGCGGCAAAAATTGGCATGAATGGCCAGTCCAAGGTTCAGGTTCAGGTTTTGCCAGAACAGTCAACCGCGGTTAAAAACGCAACAATCGGCGCAACAATGGCGGCGGCCGAACCAGTTGTCGCACAGCCAGTTGAACAGCCAATTTCACAACCAGCACCAGTTGCCGCGTCCGGTGAATACAGTGTTCAGGTTGCAGCGTTTTATGCCGAAGACAGCGCAGAAAACTTGGCCGCACGTATGCGTACATACGGTGACGCATCGGTTATCAAAGAAGGCGACATGTACAAGGTTCGTATCATGAATCTGGATGCGCCAAAGGCACGCGCGGTTATTGACGCCCTGCGCAATAACGAAGGTATGGCCCCTGGTCTGTTGAAAAACGGTCGTTGGGTAAATGCAGACAGCATTTAATCGTTGTACCTACACAACACAAAATTAAACGCCCCGTTTGGGGCGTTTTTTTATTTAGTTATTTCGATTTTGATGCTGTTTTTTTCTTCTTTGGTTTTGGCATGGGCAGAACACGCGTCAATGTTTGCACCATTTCAATCGCCAAATCCGTGTTTTCAATGTCTAAAATATAATGTGGTCGCGCGCCACCATACGGAATGCCGGCGTCGGGCGTGATACCGTGCGCGGTAAATACCGCCAAAGTATCTGGGATTTGCTTTACATACACAGTATCATCACAGACCAGCAACACCGGTTTGTCACACGAAAACACCATATAATCGCCAAACATTTTGCGATAGCGAATGCTGTCGGTGGCATTGGCCACCTGGTCATAAACAAATTCTATAAAATCACTGCTGGTTGCCATGGCGGGAATAGTACCAGATTCATTTATCACTTGCCAGATAAAAAGTACGTTGTAATATTGCGGGTATGAAACATTTAACAGAATCTGATATATCGCAAATGGGGACGCGCGAATTTTCGCCCGACGCACGCGCGGTGGTAAAATCTGTTCGCGCCCAATTAAAACTGGGGCAACTGATACCCGACGCGCCGGCGGACACGCCAACATATGCGCGTCTGGATTTGCACCAGATGACCGAAGAACAGGCGTGGCGTGCGATTATGGATTTGGCGACGTCAGGTGTGCGACGCGCCCAAATTATTACGGGGGCCAGTGGAATTTTGCATAAAAAGTTCCCCGTGTGGGCGCGCGAAAGCATTTTGACCCCATACATAATGGAATTTTCGCCAATAAATAATGGCAGTTTTGACGTGCGATTTTATCGCAAGAAATCCGAATAACTATTTATTTTTGAATGTACAGTATTCAATCATTGTCGTCGGATCAATGGCAACCTTGTTTCCTTTGGCGGCATCTGGGGTAATTGCGTAATGCAGGTGCGGCGCGCTGCTGGCCCCTGTGTTACCACTGAGCCCGATGCGACATCCGGCCTCTACCTTGTCACCTTTGGAAACCAATGCCCGACTCAGATGACAATACGTCGTGGCATAATTGCTGTCGTGCAGAATCTTGACATATGTTCCGCAACCCTTGGGCTCGTTGCCGACATAACTGACCACGCCGGCGGCGGTGGCGAATACATCCGTGCCCATTGCCGCACGCAAATCAACACCGTGGTGCGATTTATACACATGCTTGGTCGGATGATAGCGCGCGGTTGAAAATGGCGATGTGATAATCATCGGGTTTGCACCCAACGGACACCCCGTTGGCAATGGATTGCCAACTGGTGTTGATGCAACGTATGGATTACATGTACGGGTTGCCACAGGCGCAGATGGCTGCGCCGATTGCTCTGGTTCTGGCTCTGACGGGTAAAACGGCTGGGCGGGTTGCGGATATACCGGCCGCACGGGGCCCGATGGATTTGATGGTTGCGCCGGCTGGGTTGGCACGGGCGTGATACGCTCTATCGGCGCGGGTCTGGTTGGGGCCGCCTGCTCTGATTCCGGTTCGTCTGGTTCTGTGTCCTGCTGTTCTGTATCTGGCACACTTGGTTGCTGGGGCACATATGTTGGCGGCGTCAATACCTGTGGTGAACCTTGCGTTGCACCACCGATTATGTGCGGCAAATTCGGCAGTGTCGGCATATCGCGTCGGATTGTATTATCCTGCGCGCCCCCAATGTCAATTTGGGCCAGCCCGCCCGCACCACCATGCACAGTGTCCGTTGGTAAATTCGGCAAATTAGGCAACATCGGGATTGATGGCACGGACACGTCCGATTGTGCATTTGACACATTTGATGTGTCGGGCGTTTGTGGCGTGTCTGATGTCTGTGCGCCTGTCACCTGCGTGCCCATTGCGGCACGCGCCGCGGCGACACGTTGGGCACGATATGCCGCCAAATCACGATGCGCCTGATCGGTCAGACGCGCAACAGCCTCTTCTTCGTCCTCTATGGTCATGCCAGCATATGGACAGCCCGAAATGCATCGCCCCTGTTCATCGTATTCAGTTTCAAATGGGGCGTACCCTTCGGCCCGAACCGCCATACGGTCGGTGAACGACAGGTCGTTAAACGTCTTTGGAAATGATTGTGCCTGTAACAAACTGGCACTGTGGGCAACCGCCGCCCAGCCAGTCATGCACGCTAAAAATCCCCAGAATCTTGCATTCATATCACTGCGAATTATATCATATTTTGATACGGGGCGCATACTAAAAATATTTTATGGTGACGCAGATGAATTTTTTACTATAATGCGCACAGCAAACGGGGCATAAAAATGACAGTGTATGATCACATTCGCAGTAATAATATCAAGACCGCAATTCTGGTCGCGGCATTTCCGCTGATTTTTATCGCACTGGTGTTTTTATTCACATGGTGCGTTGTGCCCGCCGCACAGGCGTTAAACACCGCAATATCTGTGGCTGTGCCGACATTTATCGCGTGCGCAATATGGCTGTGCATATCGTGGGCGTTTGGGGATTCCATGATGCTGAATGCGGCAAATGCGACCGAAATCCATGATGACAATGCAAAGCATCGCGAAATTTTCCGTGCGGTTGAAAATGTGGCGATGGCGGCGGGGTTGCCCACGCCACGCGTGTATATAATTGATGACGCATCCATGAATGCATTTGCCACGGGGCGCAGCCCGCGCGACGCGTCGGTCGCATTGACGCGCGGGATTATTGAAAAATTGTCCCCACTGGAATTACAGGGCGTAATTGCGCACGAAATGGCACACATTGGCAATCGCGACATTCGTCTGGATATGCTGTTGATTACAGGGGTCGGCGTGACGGTCTTTGCCGCAGATATGATTGGTCGCACAATTATGTATGGTGGCGCGCGCGATGACAATGATAACAAGAATGGTGGCGCGGCGTTATTGATGATGGTATGGCTGGCGTTTATGATGTTTAACTGGATTATTACACCGCTGTTGCGTATGGCAGTGTCGCGTAATCGCGAATATGCCGCAGATGCAACTGGCGCGATGATTACACGCAATCCGCGCGCATTGGCGAATGCACTGCGTAAAATCACAACTGATGCGCGTGTGGAATGCTTGGACAAAACGACGTCTATGGCGGCGGTATGTATCGCGGACCCGCGGCCCTTGCGCGAATTTGCGTCCAGTTTGATGGCCACACACCCACCGGTGGAATCGCGTATCAAACGCCTGAATGAAATGGCCGGCAAACAATAACTGTATGAAAAGGGGAAAAATATGGCAACATTGCATTTTCACTATGGCACGATGGGGTGTTCAAAATCCGCACAACTGATTATCAACGCATATAATCAGGCGAAAAATGGCAACCCGACCGAAATCATAAAGCCAAAGACCGACAATCGTTTCAGCGCAGATCACGTGGATTCGCGAATCGGGATTTCTGCACCGGCGACCGTGCGCGAAAGTTTGGTGGATTACACCCCAGACCCAAAGACCAAAATCGTGCTGATTGACGAAGTGCAATTTTTCAGCCCCGCCGACATTGACCGCTTGGTCAAAATTGCCGATGATAAAAACCACCCTATTATCGTTATGTGCTATGGCCTGATGGTGGACAGCAACGAACAGATTTTCCCCGCGTCCCGCCGATTGATAGAGGTTGGCGCAAAACTGCACCGCATGGAATCCACGTGCCAGATTCAGGGCTGTATGCATCTGGCAACGCATCATTTGCGATTTGATGCGAACGGCAATGTCGTGCGTGCCGGTGCGCAAATTGCGGTTGGCGACAGTAATTATAAATCCGTTTGCCGCCAGCATTTCAACATGCTGTACCATGGGACAAATGGCCACGGTCGCGGCAGCCGATAAAAAAAGAATTATTTTTTCTTGCAATCGGAATAAAAATGTATAGAATATAAGACCGTTGCGCCCATGGCTCAATTGGATAGAGCATCTGACTACGGATCAGAAGGTTGAGGGTTCGAATCCTTCTGGGCGCGCCATAAATTTAACCGCCGCTTTGCCGGCGG
>OIZA01000235.1_pt1 | contig 32203 bp, 32 predicted proteins | sample 1588381 | NCBI WGS metagenome assembly OIZA01 (sample SAMN03283277) | human gut metagenome | biome: human-associated habitat; material: feces | host: Homo sapiens | place: Peru | collected 2012 | reverse complement strand
GCACCGGATTGTGGTTCCGGGTGTCGAGGGTTCGAGTCCCTTTACCCACCCCACAGATAATCAGGGATTGGGAGCGATCCCAATCCCTGATCGATTTTCCACACAGGGGTGTAGCCAAGTGGTAAGGCAAGGGACTTTGACTCCCTCATCCGCTGGTTCGAGTCCAGCCATCCCTGCCAAGCCTTTTCGGCGCATAGCGCCAGAAAATAGATTTTTGCTCCGTTAGCTCAGTAGGTAGAGCACCTGCCTTTTAAGCAGGGTGTCCGGGGTTCGAATCCCCGACGGGGCACCAAAAGAGAGCCACCCTAAAAGGGTGGCTCTCTTTTGGTGCCTGCTGATTTTTGCTTTGCAAAAATCAGGGCCGCCGTTGGCGGCCTTTGATTGAACGCGCAAGGGAAACCCGACAAAGGTTTCCCTTGCACACATTCCTTTCCTTGCGGTGTGCGGGAGTGCAGACCAAAAAACAAGGGTGCAAGCGCCCCTTTATTTTAATAGTGAGGGAAAACCCGATATGGTTTTCCCTCACACTCCCTTTTCCCCGCGCGGTGAAGAACTGCGCCCTATTGACAGCCCGCCGCAGCCGGATTATAGTAGGCGTAACAAAAGCGGAAAGGCGGCAAAAGGCTATGAACCGGAAAATTTTGACTACGCTCATCGACATTCTCCTCATCGTAGCCGTCATATTCCTTACGGAGACCTTGACCCTGCGGGTGATCCGCACCACAAGCACCTGGGCGTATATAGGTATATACATCCTGCTGTACGCCACCCTGTTCGGCGCAAAGTGGGGCATTGTTTCCCTGTTCAGACGTGAAAAAGCCGGCGCCGCCGAAGCGGACGCACAGGAAGAATAAGGAGGCTGCATGATGGAGATCATCCTCTCTGCGCTGATAAACGACTCGAAAGCCCCCAAGTGGCTGCGGTATCTCCTCGTCGTCGTGGTGCGGCCTTGTGATCTTTTTGGGGGTCATGCTGGCACTGAAAAGTCCGGTGCCCGCAGGGCGCGTGTTCGGCGCTTTGCTGGCGGCGTTGTTTGCGGCGGCGGGGGCGTGGCTGCTCCGGAAGATCGCCAAGGGCAGGGCGCCCGAAGATCCTCAGGAATAAAATCTTTTGCCGCAAAGGAGACAGAAAATGCGAAACGGAAGATTGCTCATCGACATGCACACCCATCTGGCTCGCTATGAAAAGCAGTCCGAGAGCACCCGCCAGTGGTTCATCTCCCTCTACCCCTCGGAGGCGGATTATCGGGCGGTGTGCGACGCCAACGCCACGCCGGAGGCCTTCTGCGCTCTGCTGGAGGAGAAGGGTGTGGACTACGCCGTGGTTCTGGCGGAGGATACGCCGGCCGTCACCGGTGTGGCGGACAACCGTCTGGTGGCGGATTTCTGCAAGGGACACCCGCGGCTTCTGCCCTTCTGCACCTTTGACCCCTTAAAGGAAAAGAACATGCCCGATCAGCTGCGGCAGCTGGCGGCAGAGGGCTTTCGGGGCGTGAAGCTGTACCCCACCTACAATTTCTTTTACCCCAACGACCCCATGCTGTACCCCCTGTACGAGGCGGCGCAGGAGCTGGGTCTGCCGGTGATGTTCCACACGGGGCTGTCCGTGTTCAAAGGCTCACGGCTGAAGTACGGCGACCCCATTTTTTATGACGACATCGCCGTGGACTTTCCGGATCTGAAGATCGTCATGTGCCACGGCGGGCGGGACTGCTGGTATAAAGAGGCGGTGACGGTGGCGCGCCTGCACGAAAACGTATACATCGACGTGGCGGGTCTGCCGCCGAAAAAGCTGCTGACCTATTTCCCCGACCTGCCCCGACTGGCGCACAAGTTCGTGTTCGGCACGGACTGGCCCAGCGTGGACATCGGCAAAAACGCCGACGACCTAGCTGCGCTGCCTCTTTCGGAGGAGGCCGTGCGGGGCATCCTCGGCGAGACTGCCGCGCGCCTGCTGGGGCTGTGACCCGCCGCAAAATACTTTTTTGAAATCAGGTTTACCTTATGAACAGATCTTCTCTGCAAGTTTTGGGCTGCTACATCCTCTGGGGGCTGCTGCCGGTGTTCTGGAAGCTGCTGGCCGGCGTGAACTCCGCCTATGTGCTGGCGCAGCGCATCGTATTTTCCTGCGTGTTCTGCCTGGCCGTGCTTCTTATAAAAAAGAACGGCAAGGTGGTGCCCGCCATCCTGCGGGATAAAAAGCAGCGCCGGCTCTACCTCTGCTGCGGCCTGCTCATCACCGTGAACTGGGGCGTCTACATCCTCACGGTGGCCACCGGCCGCATTCTGGAGGCCAGCCTGGCCTACTACATGAACCCCCTGTTCTCCATCGTCATCGGAGCGCTCATCTTCAAGGAACGGCTCAGCGCCGTGCAGTGGGTGTCCGTGGCGCTGGCCTTTGTCGGGGTGATGTACTCCGTGGTGCTGTACGGCAGCGTGCCGTATCTGGCGGTGATCATCGGGTTGAGCTTTGCCCTGTACGGGGCGCTGAAAAAGGGGATAAAGGCCGAGAGCGAGGTGTCCATCTGCATGGAGACCCTCTCCGTGCTGCCGCTGGCGCTGGGGTTCATCGTCTACGCCCAGCTCTCCGGTCTCGCGGCGTATAGCTCCCTCTCCGGAGCGGAATTGGCGCTGCTGGCGCTCAGCGGCGTGGTGACCTCCGTGCCGCTGATGCTCTTTGCCGGCGGCATCAAGAAAACCAGCATCACCCTGTCCGGCATACTCATGTATGTGAACCCCACGCTGCAGCTGCTGCTGGGTGTGTTCGTGTACGGGGAGGAATTCACCAAGGCCAACGCCGTGACATTCGCCTTCGTGTGGGCGGCGGTGCTGCTGTTCGTGGCGGACAGCCTGCGCCATAGAAAAAAGCATGCATAAGCATAAAAAATGAGCATCCGCATGGGGGGCTCATTTTTTATAATTATTTATAATGTATCCTTTTGAAATGCTTCGTAGAGTATGCGCCCACAGGCGAAAAACCAAATGGCAGCCTGTGCCCCGCGGCTGTCATTCCGAGGGGCGAAGCGACGTGGGAATCCGACCCTTAAGCAGACGTATTCCTTTTCGATTTCAGTCCAGCGCATCGTGGCTTTCAAAGACGTCGCGGATGGTGCCGGCGCGGTCAAATTCCGGCTCCGGCTCAGCTTTGCCCATCTGCATCTCCTGCCACTTGGCCTTGTCAATGAGGAGCTGACGGGGCTTGGAACCCTCAAAGGGGCCCACGATGCCCCGCTCCTCCATCTGATCCACCAGTCGGGCGGCGCGGGAGTAGCCCAGCTTCAGCCGCCGCTGCAGCATGGACACGCTGGCCTGTCCCGTTTCCAGCACCACCTCCACGGCGGCGGGCAGCAGCTCGTCCCCGTCGTCGGCGCCGGAGGCGGCCTCGGCGGGAGCGGACTTCTTGTCCTTGTCCTGCACCGCCTGCTCGATCTGGCGCATGACGTCCTCGGAGTAGGCCGTTTCGCCCTTTTCCTTCACAAAGTCCACCACCCGCTCGATCTCCTCGGCGGTGATGAAGCAGCCCTGCACCCGGCGGGGCTTTCCCTCACCCAAAGGGGCGTAAAGCATGTCGCCTTTACCCACCAGCTTTTCGGCGCCGGGATTGTCCAGAATGATGCGGGACTCCATGGAGGAGGCCACGGCAAAGGCGATGCGGCTGGGGATGTTGGCTTTCATAAGGCCGGTGATGACGTCGGCGGAGGGACGCTGGGTGGCGATGACCAGATGCATGCCGGCGGCGCGTCCCATCTGCGCCACCCGGCAGATGGAGTCCTCCACCTCCTTGGCGGCCACCAGCATCAGGTCGGCCAGCTCGTCTATGACCACCACCACGGAGGGTAGCTTCTTCATCTTCTCGCCGTTTTCGTCCGGCTGCGCCTGCTCCGCCAGCGCGTTGTAGGACGCCAGATCCTTCACACCGTTTTCGGAAAAAGCCTTGTAGCGCTTCATCATTTCAAACACCGCCCACTGCAGGGCGCCGGCGGCCTTTTTCGGGTCTGTGACCACGGGGATCAGCAGGTGGGGGATGCCGTTGTAGGGCGCCAGCTCCACCATTTTGGGGTCTACCATGATGAAGCGGACTTCCTCGGGCGTGGATTTATACAAAAGGCTCACAATAAGGGAGTTGGTGCACACGGATTTACCGGAGCCGGTGGTGCCGGCGATGAGCACATGGGGGAGCTTTGCAATGTCGCCGATGATGCAGTTGCCGCCGATGTCCTTGCCCACGGCGAAGGCTACGGCGGACTTGTGGCCGGTGAACTCGCGGGATTCGATCACGTCCCGAATGCGCACCGGCGTCACGGCGCGGTTGGGCACCTCGATGCCCACGGCGGAGATTTTCCCCGGCACGGGGGCTACGCGCACGCTGCCAACGCCCAGCGCCAGCGCAATGTCGTCGGCCAGATTGGTGATCTTGGAGAGCTTTACGCCCTGGGGCTGGGTGAATTCATAGCGGGTGACGCTGGGGCCTCGCACCACTTCGCCGGCCTGGGCGTCCACGCCGAAGCTGCGCAGGGTGTCCGCCAGCCGCTTGGAGTTGCTGCGCATCTCGGCGCCGGCCTCGGTGAAGCTGCCCGCCGTGCCCTGCTCCAGCAGAGTGATGGGCGGATACTGGTAGGCTTCCTCCGGCTCGGCCAGCTCCTGCTCGATCTGGCGGCTGACCTCCTCGGTGGCCTGCTTGACGTCGGTGGCCGTCACGGCCGGCTCGGCTTTGGCCGCTTCGGTCTTGACCGGCTCAGCGGCGGGAGCGGGGGAGGGGGCAGGCTCCGCCTCTTTAGGCGGCTGCAGCACCTCGTCCGGTGTGGGGGTCTGCCGTCCGGCGAAGAAGGGCTTGCGCTCCGGCTGCAGGGGATGCTCCTCCGGCAGGGGCGCGTCCTCGCTGTCCAGCGGAATGTCGATCTGCGCCTTGCGCCGGCGGGAAGCGGGCTTTTCAGCGGCTTTCTCGGCGCTCTTATTCGTGTCTTTTCCGGCGGGCGGCGTCGAGACGCTTTCGCCTTCCTCCGCCTCCTCGGCGCGCTGGGCAGCCCGCTCGCGGGCTTTCTGCGCCACCTGCGCCGGCGTGGTGCGCAGCATGACGAAAATGCAGGCCAGCAGGCCGATGGCGGCCAGTATGGCAAACACGGCCTCGCTCAGATAGGTCTTGCCCAGCTCCGCCATGCCGCCGCTGATAACGCCGCCGCCGGCGAGCGCCTTGCCCGCCGCCCACAGAGCGGAGGCGGACAGAGTATCTGCGGGCTTGGCCAGCAGCAGGTGCAGCAGGCTGCCCCCCAGCACGGGGGTGAGCAGGGCGCAGACCACCCGACCGGCGGCCTTGCGCTCCCGATGCAGCAGCAGGAATAAGCCCCCTGCCAGCAGCAGCGCCGCCCACAGCCAGTAGCCGTAGCCGAACAGACCCGTCAGCGCCGAGCGCAGATGGTTTAGCAGCACGGCCTGCGCGTCAAAATAGCTCACGGCCACGCACAGAGCCAGCAGCAGGCACACCAGACCGCCCGCGGTGCGGGGCACGGGGCTGGGCGTCGGCGGCGTAGGCGCTGCCTGGCGGGTGGTCCGCTTGGGGGCGGAGGTATTCTTCTTTTTGGTGGTTTGAGCCATAGTATCTCCCATTCTGCCGCTTTTTTCAGCGGCGCACGGCGGTGTAAAAGCAGATCCCTTTACTTCTTAATAAGGTTCAAGATCAAGGTCAGCAGGCCGACAGCCCAGCAGTAGTAGGCGAAAAAGCCGAACTTGCCCTTGTCGGCGATCATTTTCAGCAGGCGGATGCACAGGTAGCCCACCACGGCGGCGGTGATGACGCCCACCAGATACACCGGCACCTGCCTCCAGTCGATGCCGACGGCGATGGCGTCTTTCAGGGACAGGATGTTGGCTCCCAATACGGCCGGAATACTAAGCAGGAAGGAAAAACGTACGGCAAATTTCCGCTCATAGCCCACAAAACAGCCGGTGGTGATGGTCATGCCGGAGCGGGAAATGCCGGGCATGGTGGCGATGGCCTGCCCTACGCCCACGATGAGAGCGGAGAGCACGCCGGCGCTGGCCTCGGTCTTGCGCCCCTTGCGCACCCGATCGCTGGCAAAGAGCAGAAAGCCCGTGACGATGAGGGCGGCGCCGATGAACACCATATTACTGCTGAGCGACTGCACCTTGTCCTTCACCGGAAGCACCGCAAACAGCGGCAGCGTGCCCACGATGATGAGCAAAATCAGCCGGCGGGCAGGCGGCACAGGCGTGGGGGTGCTGTGGCGGGCGATGTCCCGCACGCCGAACACAAGCTCCCGTACCATATCCTTGATTTCGCCCCAGTAGGCCACGAACACGGCCACCAGCGTGCCCAGATGCAGCAGCACGTCGAAAAACTCCGGCACTACGCCGGCGTCCTGCATGCCCAGCAGATTCTGGGCGATGGCCAGATGGCCGCTGCTGGAAATGGGCAAAAACTCCGCGATGCCCTGGATCAGTCCCAGAAGAAAAGATGACAAAAATGACATATCCAACGATCTCCTATCAAAAAATGATTGCAAACTGTATAATTCCGTCGAAAAAATACGATATGTTTACGCTTGCGTTTGAATTGATATACAGTATAGCATACTTTTGTGTAAAATACCACCCTTTCACGCCGGAAAGGCAAAAGGCGGCGAAGCCACTCTGTAACTCATTGTTCATAAAAAAGCCTTGATTTGCATAGGAGAGGGTGCTATAATTTCTCATATTTAGTAATATACCTTACTTTGCCCTTTTGGGACGTTTTTCAGGAAAAGAGGAAGGATTTATGAAAAAGATACCCTTCAGTCCTCCGGATATAACAGAGGAAGAAATAGAAAAAGTAGGCGAGGCGCTGCGCTCCGGCTGGATCACCACCGGCCCCATGACCAAGGAGTTTGAGCGGCAGATCGCGGCCTTCTGCGGCACGGAGCGGGCGGTGTGCCTCAACTCCGCCACGGCCTGCTTGGAGCTGACTCTGCGGGTGCTGGGCATCGGCCCCGGGGACGAGGTCATCACCTCCGCCTACACCTACACCGCCTCCGCCAGCCCCGTGTGCCACGTGGGCGCGAAGCTGGTGCTGGTGGACACCCTGTCCGGCTCCTACGAGATGGATCCGGAGCAGTTGACTGCCGCCATCACGGAGCGCACCAAGGCGGTGATCCCCGTGGATCTGGGCGGCATTCTGGCGGATTATGACACGATCTTTTCCATCGTGGAGGATAAGAAGGCGCTGTTTACCCCCGCCAATGACCTGCAGAAGAAGATCGGCCGCGTGGCCGTGGTGGCTGACGGCGCCCACAGCCTCGGTGCCGTGCGCCGCGGCAAGCGCTCCGGCTGCTTTGCGGACTTCACCACGTTTTCTTTCCACGCCGTGAAGAACCTCACCACTGCCGAGGGCGGCGCCGCCACCTGGAACCCCGCTCTGGGGCTGGACAACGAGGCGATTTATAAGCAGTATATGCTCCTGAGCCTCCACGGCCAGAGCAAGGACGCCCTGGCCAAGAACAAGCCCGGCGCCTGGGAGTATGACATCGTGGCGCCGCTGTATAAATGCAACATGACGGACATCATGGCGGCCATCGGCCTTGTGCAGCTGCGGCGGTATCCCGAGCTGCTGGAGAAGCGCTATAAGCTGGTGCGGCTGTATAACGAGCTGCTTTCCGGCTGCGGCGTGGAGCGTGCGCCCCATTTCAGAGAGGACGAGCGTTCCAGTTGCCACCTCTATCTGGCGCGGCTCACGGGCAAGACCATGGCGCAGCGCAACGCCGTCATCGAGAAGATGGCGGAGCAGGGCGTGGCCACCAACGTACACTATAAGCCCCTGCCCCTGCTGACGGCCTATAAGGATCTGGGCTTTGACATCAAGGACTATCCCAATGCCTATGCCCAGTTTGAAAACGAGATCACCCTGCCGCTGTACTCCACGCTGACGGAGGAGGACGTGCGCTATATCTGCGCGGCGCTGAAGACGTGCCTGCAGGACTGACATAAAAGAAAAGGAAAACGAATTTATGGACAATCAAAACGGCGCTCAGCAGCCCTACCGGCGCATCACGCCCCCCTCGGCGGGCACCATGGCCTGCAAGCGCGCCTTTGACATCGTGTGCTCGTTTCTCGGGCTGGCGATCTTAAGTCCGCTGCTGCTGATCGTGTCGGTTCTGGTGGCGGTCACCTCGTCGGGCGGCGTGTTTTTCCGGCAGGTGCGCATCGGGAAGGACGGCAAGCCCTTCCGCATCTTCAAGTTCCGCTCCATGCGCAAGGACAACGCCGGCCTGAAGATCACCACCGGCAACGACAGCCGCATTACCCCCGTGGGGCGCTTTCTGCGCAAGAGCAAGGTGGACGAGCTGCCCCAGCTCATCAACGTGCTGATAGGGGACATGAGCTTTGTCGGCCCGCGGCCGGAGGTGGCGGACTATGTGGATCTGTATACCCCCTACCAGCGGCAGGTGCTGCAGGTGCGCCCCGGCATCACGGGGCTGGCCTCCATCCGCTTCCGCAACGAAAACGACCTGCTCACCGCCAGCGACGACCCCAACCGCACCTACATCGAGCAGATCATGCCCAAAAAGATCGAGCTGGATCTGGAGTATATCCCCCACGCGTCGGTTTTCTATGATATTAAATTGATTATCCAGACATTTGCGGTGGTAATAAAGGAGTAAAGAAAAGCTATATGAAGATTTGGCTCATCAACCATTATGCTGTGCCGCCTCAGTATTATCCATTGGCTCGGCAGAACTATTTTGCTAGGTATCTGATGCAGGCGGGGCATGAGGTGACTATATTTGCCGCCAGCACCGTGCACAATTCCGACCTGAACCTCATTGAGGACAATACGCCCTATCGGGAGGATGTGGTGGACGGGGTGCACTATGTGCTCATCCGCTGCAAGGGCTATCGCGGCAACGGCATTTCCCGCATTCTGAATATGCTGGAGTTTGCCCGAAAGCTGCCGGGCGTGTGCAATAGATTTCCCAGACCCGATGCCATCGTGGCCACCTCCATGCCGCCTATGTCCTGCGCCGCCGGCATCAAGCTGGCGCGCAAATATGGCTGTCGGGGCATTGCGGAAATTGCGGATCTGTGGCCGGAGAGCATCGTGGCTTATGGCATTGCCGGCCCCCGCAATCCGGCGGTGCTGTGGATGCGCCGTCTGGAGAAATGGATCTACACCAAGTCCGACACCGTGGTGTTCACCATGGAGGGCGCTTACGACTATATCAAAGAGCAGCACTGGGAAAAGGCTGTGCCCGAGAGCAAGGTGCACTATATCAATAACGGCGTGGATCTGGGGCTGTTTGAGTACAACAAAGAGCATTTCCGGATAGAGGATGAAGATCTGGAGGATCCGAACACCTTCAAGGTGATCTACACCGGCTCGGTACGGCCGGCCAACAACCCGAATCTTTTGATCGACTGCGCTGATAAGCTCAGAGAATATCCGGACATTCGATTCCTGATCTACGGCGGAGGAGAGAATCTGGATGAACTGAGAGCCGAATGTGCGGAGCGGCAACTCCGAAACTGCATTTTCAAAGGCCCTGTTCGGAAAGACTATATACCATATATCCTCTCTAGGAGCGATTTGAATCTGTTGAACTATTCCCATGAGATCGCTGCCATCTATCGCTTCGGGAGCAGCCAAAACAAGCTCTTTGACTACATGGCCAGCGGCAAGCCGATCCTCGCCAATATCAAGATGGCGCACAGCCTGCTGGATAAGTATCATTGTGGCTTTTCGGGTGATTTGAAAACCGCGGAGGATTATGCGCAAGCGGTTTTGTCTGTGTATCGGCTACCGCAGGAGAAACGGCTTGAAATCGGGGAGAACGCCCATCGAGCTGCACAAGACTACGATTTCAAAAAACTGACCGACAAGTTGCTGGCTGTCATTGAGCATCCTGTAGCAGACAAGGAGGAATAATATGCAATTTATAGACCTGAAGACTCAGTATGCGGCGCTGAAAGAGGAGATCAATGCGGGCATCCAGTCCGTGCTGGACTCCGCCCAGTTCATCGGCGGCCCGCAGGTAAAGCAGCTGGAGAAGGAGCTGGCGGACTTCGTAGGCCGCAAGCACTGTATCACCTGCGCCAACGGCACCGACGCCCTGCAGATCGCCTACATGGTGGCGGGTGTAGGAGCGGGGGACGCCGTGTTCTGTCCGGACATGACCTTCATCTCCTCCACGGAGCCGGCCAAGATGTTCGGCGCCACCTCCGTGTTCTGCGACATCACGCGGGACACCTACACCCTCTGCCCCGAGAGTCTGGAAAAGCAGATAGGGGCCGTGCTGGCGGAGGGCAAGCTCACGCCCAAGGCCGTGGTGGCCGTGGACATTCTGGGCAACCCCTGCGACTATGACGCCATCGCCCCCATCTGCGAAAAGTACGGCCTCGTCCTCATTGAGGATGCCGCCCAGGCCTTCGGCGCCTCCAACAAGGGGCGCAAGTGCTGCTCCTTCGGCACCATCGCCACCACGTCCTTCTTCCCCGCCAAGCCTCTGGGCTGCTACGGCGACGGCGGCGCCATCTTCACCGACGACGATGCCGCGGCGGACATCATCCGCTCCCTGTGCGTCCACGGCAAAGGCCCCGGCGGCAAGTACGACAATATCCGCGTGGGCATGAACTCCCGTCTGGACACCGTGCAGGCGGCGGTGCTGCTGCCCAAGCTGAAGGCGCTGCGCGACTATGAGATCGACCGCCGCCAGGAGGTGGCCGGCCGCTATAACGCCGCCTTCTGCAAGGACTTCACCGTGCCCTTCGTGGCGGAGGGCTGCGTGTCTGCTTGGGCACAGTACGCCATTTTGGCCAAGGACACTGAAACGCGGGATCAGGTCATTGCCCACCTGAAGGAAAAGAACATCCCCAACATGATCTATTATCCCACGCCCCAGCACGCTCTGCCGGTGTTCAAGGCGGAGCCGCACTACGGCGAGAGCTATAAAAATGCCGACGACTACTGCGCCCGCACCCTGTCCCTGCCCATGCACCCGTACATGGACGAGGCGGAGCAGCAGCTGGTCATCGAGGCGGTACTGGAGGCGCTGTGATGGAAGAGAAATATTTTGTGCATCCCTCCAGCTTTGTGGACGAGGATGTGGAGATCGGCGAGGGCACTAAGATCTGGCATTTTTGCCACATTCAAAAGGGCGCCCGCATCGGAAAACGCTGCTCTCTGGGGCAGAATGTCAACGTCAGCAACCATGTAAAAGTGGGCGACGGCTGCAAGCTGCAGAATAACGTATCTCTTTATGAGGGTGTGGAGCTGGAGGACTATGTGTTCTGCGGCCCCTCCTGTGTATTTACCAACGATCTGACCCCCCGTGCAAAATACCCCAAGGGCAGCGCGGGCTATCACAAGACCCTCATTAAAGAGGGTGCGTCCATCGGCGCCAACGCCACCATCGTCTGCGGCCACACCGTGGGACGCTGGGCGCTCATCGGAGCCGGAGCCGTGGTGGCCAGCAATGTGCCCGACCATGCGCTGATGCTGGGCGTGCCGGCAAAGATTCGCGGCTGGGCTTGCGAGTGCGGTGCATTGCTGCACTTTGAGGATGGCAAGGCTACCTGCGCCGCCTGCGGCAGAAGCTACGAGATGAAAGCGGAAAATACTGTCGCCGAGGTCAAGTGACCCTCGGCAGAAGAATAAGGAGTATAAACATATGGAATTCGATACCATTTACGACGGCCTTATCAAGGGCAAGGAAAAGCTGGCTCTGGTGGGTCTTGGCTATGTGGGCATGCCCATTGCCGTGGAATTTGCCAAGCACATCTCCGTCATCGGCTTTGACATCAATGAAAAGCGTGTCAATGAGTACGCCAACGGCATCGACGCCACCAACGAGGTGGGCGAGGCCATCAAGAACACCACCGTGGACTTCACCTCCGACCCCACGCGGCTGAAGGAGGCTAAGTTCATCGTTGTGGCCGTGCCCACGCCCGTGAACCCCGACACCACCCCCGACCTGCGTCCGGTGGAGGGCGCCTCCCGCACCGTGGGGCAGAACCTGACCGCCGGCTCCATCGTGGTCTTCGAGTCCACGGTGTACCCCGGCGTCACCGAGGACATTTGCGTGCCCATCATCGAGAAGGAGTCCGGCCTCAAGTGCGGCGTGGACTGGAAGATCGGCTACAGCCCCGAGCGCATCAACCCCGGCGATCGGGTACACACCCTCACCAATATCCGCAAGATCGTTTCCGGCATGGACGAGGAGTCCGCCCGCGAAATTAAGAAGGTATATGACATCGTTATCAAGGCCGGCACCTTCCCCGTGTCCACCATCAAGACCGCCGAGGCCGTGAAGGTGGTGGAGAACAGCCAGCGGGACATCAACATCGCCTTCATGAACGAGGTGGCCATGATCTGCGACCGCATGGGCATTGACACCGACGAGGTGCTGGCGGGCATGAACACCAAGTGGAACGCTCTGGGCTTCAAGCCTGGTCTTGTGGGCGGCCACTGCATCGGCGTGGATCCCTACTACCTCACCAACGCCGCCGAGGCGCTGGGCTACCACAGCCAGATCATCCTCAATGGCCGCAAGGTCAATGACAGCATGGGTGCTTTCGTGGCCGATGCTGCCATCAAGCAGATGATCGAGGCGGGCATGGCGCCCAAGAAGGCCGCCGTGGTCATTCTGGGCATCACCTTCAAGGAAAACTGCCCCGACACCCGCAACAGCAAGGTGGTAGATATCATCAACCGCCTGAAGGAGTACGACATCCACCCCGTGGTCACCGACCCCTGGGCGGACGCTGCCGTGGCCGAGCATGAGTACGGCGTGACCCTGATGGACTTTGATAAGATCCCCAAGGCTGACTGCGTCATCGTGGCCGTGGGGCATAACGAGTTTCGCTCCCTGTCTATGATGCAGCTGAAAGGCCTGTTTAAGAGCGAGCTGCCCGATGGGGAAAGGGTGCTCATCGACGTCAAGAGCCTGTACCGCATGGACGAGCTGAAGGCCTCCGGCCTGCGGTTCTGGAGACTGTAATAGAGGATAGAGCAGGAAGGCCGCGAGGCCGTTTCGAAGTGAGGAAGATTTATGAAAAAAATTTGCACCGTGGTGGGGGCGCGCCCCCAGTTTATCAAGCTGGCGGTGGTTTCCCGCGTTCTGCGGAAGCAGCCGGAGTTTCGGGAGGTGCTGATCCATACCGGCCAGCACTATGACCACAATATGTCCGAGGTATTCTTTGAGGAAATGGATATTCCCAAGCCGGACTATAATCTGGGCATCTCCGGCGGCAGCCACGGGCAGATGACGGGGCAGATGCTCATAGAGCTGGAAAAGGTTTTGCTGCGGGAAAAGCCGGACATGGTGCTGCTCTTCGGCGACACGAACTCCACCATGGCGGCGGCTCTGGCGGCGGTGAAGCTGCACATCCCCGTGTGCCATGTGGAGGCGGGCAACCGCTTCGGCACTCTGGACAGCCCCGAGGAGGTCAACCGCACGGTGACAGATCATGTGTCCGCCATCGACCTGCCCTGCACGGAGTCCGGCCTGCGTTTTCTGGAAAAGGAAGGGCTGGGCGGCATCTCCACCGTGGTGGGCGACCCCATGTTTGACGCCTTCCTGTACTATACGAGCCGCCTAGACGGCAGCGAGCTGAAGGAGCTGGTGGATTTTGACGGCGCGCCTGTAACGCTGCCGGAGGAGTTCTACTATATGACCTGCCACCGGCAGGAAAACACGGACACGGACGATAAACTCCGGGGCATTTTTGACGCCATGGAGGCTCTGGATGCGCCCACCGTGTACCCGGTTCACCCCCGCAACCGTGACAGGGCGGCTCGCCTCGTCCGAGAGGGGGGCTATAAAAAGCTGCTTCTCACCCAGCCTGTGGGCTATCAGACCTCCATTTCGCTGGTGAACCACGCCGGGAAGATCGTCACCGATTCCGGCGGCGTGCAGCGGGAGGCGTTTTTTGCGGGCAAGCCCTGTGTCACCGTGTTGGATTTTGTGGTGTGGCCGGAAACGATGCATAACGGCTGCAACCGGCTGGCAAAGCCCGACAAAGCGGATATTCTCTCCAAGCTGTCCCAGCCCGTGACCTTCGACCCCGCCTACCGCCCCTTCGGCGACGGCCACAGCGCAGAAAAGATCGTGGAGATCATCAAGGAGTTTTTATCTTGAAAATCATCATTTCCCATGATGTGGACCATTTGGACGCCACAGACCATGTGACAAAGGACCTGATCCTGCCCAAACTGTGGGTGCGGAGCTTTCTGCACCTGTGCACTGGGAAGATCAGCCTGCGCACCTTCCTCTACCGCCTGACGGTGCTCCTTCACAACCGCATGAACCGAACGGAGGAGGTCATGGCCTTCGACAGGACCCACGGCATCCCCTCTGTGTTTTTCTTCGGCATGGATAATGTGCTGGGCATGTCCTATTCCCAGCGCAAGGCCAAGCCCGTCATCGAAAAGGTCCTGGCGGCGGGCTTTGACGCGGGCGTCCACGGGGCGGATTATCAAAGCGCCGACGGCATCTGCCGGGAGCATGACGACTTCGCGGCCCTCAGCGGCACGGCCTCTTTCGGCATCCGCAACCACTATGTCCGTTTCGACGGGGAGACCTTTGAAAAAATGGCCCGGGCGGGGTATCTGTACGACTCCACTTGGTTCAATAAGCAGGAATTGGAGTTCCGCGCCCCCTATAAGGTGGGGCCCATGTGGGAGTTCCCCCTGCACATCATGGACGGCTACATCTGCTTTCCCGGCCGGCTGGAGGAGGGTATCGCCCATACAAGGGCCGCCATCGCCCGGGCTGAGGCCGAGGGAATGCCCTACTGCACCATCCTCTTTCACGATTACCAGTTTGACGAGCGGTTCGACCCGCAGCAAAAGCGCTGGTACGAAGAAACCGTGCGCTACTGTGAGGCGCAGGGCTATGAATTTATATCCTACCGGGACGCTATCAAAGAACTGGAGGCTGAAGAATGCTGAATACAACACCCTACGCCAACAGCGTTTTTGAGCAGCCTTGGTGGCTGGACATTGTCGCCCCCGGCGAATGGGGCGAGGTCACTGTGAAAGAGGGGGACGAGACCGTCGCCCGCCTGCCCTATGTGCTGCAAAAGGGGCGCATCACCCTCCCTCCGCTGACCCAGACCCTGGGCCCCTGGATGAAGTCGGAGTACCGGCAGCTCCAGCCCGGCAATACGCAGCTCTCCAAGCAAAAGGAGCTAATCGCGGCTCTGCTGGGCCAGCTCCCCCGGCACAAGAGCTTTCATGTGACCTTCGACAGCGCTAATGAGTATATCCTGCCCTACCGCTGGCTTGGGTATCGCTATGAACCGGAGTTTTCCTACCGCCTCACCGACTTGTGCGATACAGACGCTCTGTACGCGGCGCTGAACAAAACGGCGAAAAAGAACATCAAGGCTGCCCGCAACAAGACCGCTCTGGTGGAGCAGCCCACGGCGGATATGCTCCTGGGCCTGCTGGATAAGACCTTCGGGGCCCAGGGACGCAAGTGGCCCCACGACCGGAACCTGACCCGGCGCATCATAGAACAGTCCGTGGAAAACGGCCACGGTAAGCTCATCGTGGCCCGGGACCCGGAGGGGAATCTCCATTCCGGTGCGTTCCTGCTGTACGATGAAAAAGTGTGTTACTATCTGCTGGGCGGCAGCGACAGCGCTTTCCGCTCCAGCGGCGCCCAGAGCCTTGTACTGTGGGAGGCGATACGGTTTGCGGCCACGGTGTCCCAAGCGTTTGACTTCGAGGGTTCCAATGTAGAGGGCATCGAGAACTTTTTCCGCCAGTTCGGTAGTGGCCGTGTGACCAATTACTGCGTGATAAAGCAGTCCTTTTTTGCCGACTGCTTGGCCATGGCCAAGCCGCGCGTAAAGAAACTACTGGGTTATAAGATCTGAAAGTAAAGGAAACTGTTATGTATAAAGTCTGTCACATGACCAGCGCACATGAGGCGTGGGACGACCGCATTTTTCATAAGGAATGTGTCTCCCTGGCCCGGGAAGGGTACGAGGTCTACCTCGTGCAGCGCGGCGAAAGCGGCGAAAAGAACGGGATCCACATCATCGGCGTGGGCGAAATGCCTACCAGCCGCCGCAGGCGCATGACGGAGGGTACACGGAAAGTCTACGAAGCGGCGAAAGCGGTGGATGCGGACCTTTACCATTTCCATGATCCGGAGTTATTGCCCTATGGCTTGAAGCTCAAGCGGGCAGGGAAGAAGGTCATCTTCGACAGCCACGAGAAATATACGGAGCAGATCGCGGCCAAGCCCTACCTGCCCCGCTGGCTGGCCCACTTGATCTCCGGCTGCTACGGCGCCTATGAGCACCAGGTCCTGCGCAAGCTGGACGCAGTGATTTTTCCCTGCACTATGGACGGGAAAAATCCCTTTGCCGGGCAGTGCAAACGCACCCCCCTTATCAGCAATGCTGCCATTTTGGGAGAATTCTTTGACTTCTATGATCCCAATGCACCCAAGATGGATCGCCAGGTCTGCTATGTGGGCGGCCTGACCCGGGAGCGTGGCATCACTGCCGCTGTGCAGGCGGCACACAGAGCCAAAGCAACGCTTGTCCTGGCCGGGTCCTTTTCCCCGCAGAGTTACGGCGATGAGTTGCAAGTTCTCCCAGAGTACGCATCCGTGTGCTACCGGGGCCTGCTGGACCGCACAGGCGTGCGGGACCTGTTGGCGCAGAGCCGTGTGGGCCTGTGTACGCTGCTAGATGTGGGCCAGTACCTGAAGATCGACACCTTTGGTATCAAGGTCTATGAATACATGTCCATGGCGCTCCCGGTGATCCTCTCCCACAGCGCCTATAATGACCGGATGATAGAAAAATACCGCTTCGGTATCTGCGTAGACCCGGAGCAGGTGGACGAGCTTTCTAACGCCATCCGCTATTTGCTGGACCATCCCGACGAAGCTCGTCAGATGGGCGAAAACGGACGCCGTGCCGTAGAACAGCAATTCAATTGGGGGGTGGAGGAGAAAAAACTCCTTGCCCTATATAATGACATTTTGAACGATAAATAAAAGGAAGTGCTGCAATTATGAAATACGCTCTCATCGGCTGCGGCCGCATTGCCGTGAACCACATGAAGGCCGCCATCAACAACAAGCTGGAGATCGTCGCCGTGTGCGATGTTCTGCCGGAGAAAATGGAGGCACTGCTGGCCAAATACGACCTGCAAAACGACACCTCCATCAAGCGCTACACCGACTATAAGCAGATGCTGGCGGAAAACGACATCACCCTGGCCTCCATCGCCACCGAGAGCGGCATCCACGCTGAGATCGCCCTCTACTGCATCGATCACGGCGTCAATGTCATCATCGAAAAGCCCATGGCTATGAGCATGGATGACGCCGAGGAGATCGTCCGCCGCAGCGAAGAAAAACATGTGAAGGTGGCCGCTTGCCATCAGAACCGCTTCAACGTGGCCATCCAGCAGATGCGTAAGGCCCTGGAGGCCGGCCGCTTCGGCAAGATTTCCCACGGCTCCATCCATGTCCGCTGGAACCGGGACCACAGCTACTATGACCAGGCCTCCTGGCGGGGCACCTGGGCCCAGGACGGCGGCTGCCTGATGAACCAGTGTATCCACGGCATCGACCTGCTGCGCTGGATGATGGGCGACGAGGTGGACGAGGTCTACGGCGTCACCAAGCAGCAGTTCCACGATTATCTGGAGTGCGAGGACATCGGCATGGCCGTTGTAAAGTTCAAAAACGGCGCCGTAGGCACCATCGAGGGCACCACCAACGTCTATCCCAAGAACCTGGAGGAGACCCTCTACCTCTTCGGCGAAACGGGCACCGTGAAGATCGGCGGTACCTCCACCAATAACATTGATGTGTGGAACTTTGCCGACGAGACCGAAGACGACCAGAAGAATAAGGGCCTCCAGGAGGCCACCAGCAATGTCTACGGCAACGGCCACACCAGCCTCTTTGCCGACATGATGGACGCCATCGAGCACGACCGCAAGCCCTATGTGGACGCCGTGGCCGGCCGCAATGCCCTGGAGATGATCCTGGCCATCTATCAGTCCGCCGCCACCGGCAAGCCCGTGAAGCTGCCCCTGGAGCATGTGGCCAGCACGGATTTTACAGGAAGATTCGGATGATTTACATCATAAAAAGAAGAAAACATTTTGAAATGGGGAGAGTGCATTGAAAGAAATGAGGATAATTCTATGAATCGAGTTTTTCAAAAAATTTGGAACAGTCGGTTCGGTAATTATTTGCTGCCATTGTTTTTTTGCATTGGAAATTTAGCCAATTTTATCTTTTTTTATATGGGTTTAGCATATGAGGAGAACATTGTCAGGAAAATTGGCTTTATCATTATCAATGTGTTTTATGCCATTACTGCATTTGCAGCGTTGCTGTCGGCACTGCGCTTCGGAAAAATGCGGCTGCGCTTGCTCCTGCCGCTGATTGCGGTGGTGCTGCTCTATGCAGGGTATTATTTGACCTCTCTGATCCGGTTCGGGTGCTCTACATCGTGGATTTATAATACAGAGCAGTTTGTCACTTTCTCATTTCCGGCTTTCTGTGCGGGTATTTATGCAGCTTGCAGGAAGAATGAAGAATCACTTTTTGACTGTTTGGAGCATCTTTCTGTGTGGACTGTCCCTGCAGCCTTAGTATACTTGAATGGAGCGTTGTTTAACTGCAATCCGTTTGGCAATGGAAGAGATTTGGGGATCATCAACTATATGTCGGTTGCCTACACTCTGATGCCCTTCCTGCTGGCGGTTATTCTGCAATTCCTTGATAATAAACCGCTGACGCTGTTCGGACGCACATGGAAGCATCCGCAATGGGTGCGTGGTGCGCTGATTGCCTTGTTCTGGGTCGTATTGATTGCTTCTGGCACACGGGGCTCATATTTTTGTGTAGTGGGCTTTTGCGTCTGTGTAGTTTTTTCCGCATTCATTCACCGTCGGAATCGAAAAAAAAGTGTGATACTTTCGACGGCTATGGTACTGCTTCTGTGCTTTAATATTTTTATCTATTCTCCCAAGGGCTTTAATACAGACCGGATACAGTTCTTTATAGACGGACTGGGGAAGGGCGAGATCGTGACGTCCGAAAAGGATGACGAACTCGACTCCAAGCTGGAGGAACTGGTAAAAAGCGATGGTAACCAGCAGGTAGCCAACGGAGACAGCAGCAACGGTAACGAAAGCCCCAAGATTACGGATCGAGGCACACTATATAAGCTGGCATGGATGGAATTTCAAAAAAATCCTTTAACGGGCATGGGATCAATGGGGTATGCAGTTAAATATGGGATGTACCCTCACAACGCAGTGCTGCAGATCCTGTGTGAAACGGGCGCGGTAGGTGCAGCACTGTTTATGACCATGATCCTTTGGGCATTTATTAGAATCTTGAGGAGCGGCCAAAAACGCAAGGAAGTCCGATTTTTTTTGTTGTTTCTCGTTGCCTATGCCATTGAGGCGAATATCAGCGGAGATTTCTGGAATTGCCCCGTGTTACTGTGTGCGCTGGGCTATGGCTTTGCGCTTTCGAGGGCAAAGGAACCTTCGTAAGCGGCCGGTCTCGTCCTGAACATTTTTTAGTAAAGCTCTGTGGAAAGGAGTTGTAGCTTGAAGCAAAATAAAATTGTCAAACTCCTGTATTCCATGACGGGGCTTATCATTGCGTCAAAGCTGCTTGGATTTTTCAAGCAGATCCTGACAGCTTCCATTTTCGGCGCTACGCTGGAAACGGATATTATCAACTTATCGCAGGATTTCACCGGAAACATACAGTATCTTCTGGTGCAGACTCTTTTGACTGCCATGGTTGCCGTTTACATTCACTCACGGGAGAATGGGGAGGAGGCGTCAAAGCGCTTTGCCTTCGATGTGCTGAAGGTGTTCACCCTCATCACGGCGGGCGTTGTGACCATTGTGCTTGTGCTGGCGCCGGCTATCTCTCGGCTGCTGGCGCCTACCTATGACGCCGAGGCATCTGCCAAACTGACCTACTATCTCAGGCTGTTCTCTCCAGTGCTACTTTTCTTTGTATGGGCGGCGATCTTCAACGCCCTGCTCCACGCCAACAAGCGCTTTATCCCCGGCGAAATGCTCAGCGTGAACCAAAGCGTGTGGATGATCGCATTGGTGTTCCTGTTCCATAAGCAGATGGGGGTGCAGGTGCTTGCCCTTGCTTTTTTCGTCTATGCGGTGTGGAACGCCGGTTATACTGCCGTGCTCTCCCGCCCGTATTGGTCATTTTCTCGGGGCAATGCCTTCAAAAACCCGCTGATCCGTCAGCTGCTGAAAATGATGGCGCCGCTGCTGCTGGGCTATTCGCTGATTTATGTGAACCAGATCGTGGACAAGATGCTTGTGTCCGGCCTACCCTCGGGAACAGTTACCTCCCTGAGCTATGCCTCCGTGCTGAGCAATCTGGTCTGCACCTTTATCACCACCTTCGCCTCTATATTTTTCACTTATGTGACGACGAATATTTCCGAGGGCAGGAAGGAGGCCGCCTCCGCTCTGACCTCTCAGGCCACGATCCTGATGGTGGCGGTATTCCTGCCCATAAGCATTCTCACCGTGGTGTGCGCGCAGGATATTGTGCAGATCGTGTTCGGGCGGGGCGCCTTCGGCGCCGAGAGCGTGCGAAGCTGCGCCCTTGCGCTGCAGGGCTATGGCCTCATGTTCTCCGTGTATGCGGTGCGGGAGGTCTTCAGCCGCTATCTCTATGCCTATCAGGATTCCCGCCGCCCCATGATAAACAGCAGCATTTCCATCGTCTGCAATATTGCGCTGAGCATCGCCCTCTGCAAGCCCCTCGGCGTCATCGGCGTGACGATTGCCACCAGCGTTTCCATTGCCGTCTGCGCGGTGCTGAACACCCTGTCGGCGCACCGGCGGCATAAGGAACTGTCCCTGCGGCCGCTGATGAAATACCTGCCGTATCTGCTTGCGGGAGCCGTCTTGTGCTGCGGCGTCGCCGTGGTCGGCTGCCGGCTGCTCTCCGGCTGCGGAAGCCTGGCTCGGTTCGGCATTGTTTGCCTGGCGGGCTTTGCCGTGTACCTGATCCCCACGGCGCCGGTGCTGCTGCCCTATGTGCGGACGCTGGTGAAGGCAGGTTCGGATAAGAAAGAGTAAGAATTTGTGATCCCTCGGTTTAAGACAGACAACCGTGCAGATAAACTAACAGAGGAGAAGTAACCATGAAACAACAGAGAAAAGAAAGCTCGACCCGCGGCTATCGCCGCACTGGCCTCGACTGGTTCGGCATCGTCATGATGTTTGTGCTGGTGGCGTGCAGCTTGGCCATTTTTGCCAGATTCATGGCCACCAAGATGCTCACCACCACCAATCTGATCATCGCCATGGTGGTGCTGCTGGTGCTCAACGGCCTGCACATTTTTGTGCAGCTTCCTCTGCGGCGCAACAAGATCGGCAAGCTGATCTGCGGCATTCTGGCAGTGCTTTTGTCAGCGGGCATGATCTACGGCACTGTGGCGGCGGACGCCGTGCAGTCGGCGCTGAATAAGATCTCCGGCGTCGTGGTGGAGAAGCAGGTGACGGCCGTTATCGTCATGAAAGAGGACGAGGCGGAGGAGCTGGGCGACACCTCGGGCTACACCTTCGGCACCCTGGCCAACCGCGATCTGGAGAACACCCAGAAGATCGTTGCCGCCATAAAGGAAGGCTTGGGGGACATCAAGACCAAGGAGTACGAGACCCCCGAGGCCATGGTGGACGCCCTCTATGACGACGAGGTGCAGGCCATCATCCTCAACGAGGGCTATATCCCCCTGCTGGCGGAGCAGGAGAATTATAAGGATTTCTCCGACCGCACAAAGATCCTCTATGAGCATGTCATCGAGCAGGAGATCACGCCCATCAAGCCCTCCGGCGCCATCACCAAGACTCCCTTCGTGATATACTGCAGCGGCAGCGACGAGCGCCAAACCGACATCAACGCCAAGACCCGCAGCGACGTGAACATTCTGGCGGTGGTGAACCCCAAGACCCGTCAGATCCTGCTCGTCAACACCCCCCGGGACTACTATCTGCCTTTGGCTCGCAACGGCGAGATGGATAAGCTGACCCACGCCGGCATGTACGGCGTGCAGGAGTCCATGGCCGTGCTGGACAACCTGTACGGCACGGAGACCGCCTACTACGGCCGCATCAACTTCTGGGGTCTGATTGACATCGTGGACGCCCTGGGCGGTATCGACGTGTACTCGGACTTTGCTTTCACCACGCCCAGCTATGATGTGAAAGGCTATTCGGAAGTGATGTGCAAATTTGTGCAGGGCTGGAACCACATGAACGGCATCGAGGCGCTGACCTTCAGCCGTGAGCGCTACGCCTTCTCCGACGGCGACAACCAGCGCGGCAAAAACCAGATGAAGGTCATTCAGGCCATCATCGAGAAGGCCGCCTCCCCCAGTGTGCTGGCCAATTATCAGGATCTGCTGAAGGCGGTGTCGGACAACTTCATCACCAACATGACCTATGACGAGATCTCCTCCCTGGTGAAGATGATGCAGAAGGACGGCTTCTCCTGGAACATCCAGACCATGTCCGCCAAACAGGGCAGCGGCAGCTCCCTCCAGACCTGCTACTCCATGCCCAGCCAGAAGCTCTATGTCATGCCGCCGGATTATAATTACATCAACACCATCCGTCAGGTCATCACCCAGGTGATGAACGGCGAGGAAATTTCCATCCCGTCCACCTGAGAATCCAATAAATCCCAGGATCGCCGCCTGCAAGCGGGCGGCGATCCTGCCAAACAGAGAGTGAGAGAAAATGTCACAGACAGATTTTACCGGCAAACAAAAGCTCACGGGGCACCTGTTCGCCCTGTTCACCACGCTGGTGTGGGGCAGCTGCTTCGTGCTGACGAAAGTGATGCTCAAGGCCTTCACCCCCATCCAGATCATCCCCCTGCGCATGGGTCTTGCCTACCTGGCGCTGTGGGCGCTGCGCCCCAAGACGCTGAAGCTCCCGTGGAAGGACGAGCTGATGTTCATCCTCATCGGCATCACCGGCGGCAGCTTCTATTTCTACCTGCAAAACACCGCCGCGGCGCACACCTCCGCCGCCAATGTCAGCATTCTGGTGTCCATGTCCCCCATTCTCACGGTGCTTTTGGCGCAGCTCTTCTCCCGTAAGGGGGAGAAGCTGGGTCTGTGGGTGTACTTGGGCGCGGTGATAGCCATTGCGGGCGTGGTGCTGGTGGTGCTCAACGGAACGCTGACCTTCCATCTCAGCCCTCTGGGCGACCTGCTGGCGCTGGCCGCCGCGCTGGCCTGGGCAGTGTATTCTATCCTGATTAAAAAATATACCGAGCGGTACGACAACTTCCTCGTCACCCGCCGTGTGTTCCTGTGGGCGTTTCTCACCGCTGTGCCCCTGATGCTGCTCACCGACGGCATGCCCAGCCTTACCCCCCTGTTCACCCAGCCCAATATTCTCCTGAGCTGGCTGTTTCTGGGCGTGTTCGGCAACGCCGTGTGCTTCGCCATCTGGAATATCGCCTTCAAGCGTCTGGGCGTGGTCATCACCAACAACTACCTCTATGCAACACCCTTCGTCACCGTGGTGGTGGGCTGGCTGCTGCTGAATGAAAAGATCTCCGTCATGAGCATCATCGGCGCCGTGCTCATCACCCTGGGCGTGGTGTTTGCCAATAAGCAGACGGAAAAAGTGCCGGAATAAACCCGCAGGCAGGGGGAGCGACCGTTCCCCCTGCTTTTTTTGTATAGAAATTCCCCACCTGCGGAACAATTTTCAGTAGCTGCGTCCGCCATGTGGACATTTATCCCGCCCTATGCTACAATACTTTTACATCCCCCCAAAACCACGAGAGGAGCAACTCTATGAATACAAACTGGAACGACCCCGATTTTCAGGGCTTTGCCCGCAAGAATCCCTTTGCCGGCAAGCCCAAGCGGGAGAAAAAGCCCCGCAAGGCCATCGGCAGCCCCTTGGGGCGCACGGTGCTGAATCTGGCGGTGACGCTGCTGGTGGCCGCGATATACTACTATGTGGAGCTGCCGGCGCTGAACCTGCACTCCGGCTCGCTGTACGTCTTCGTGATCCTGCTGTGCGCCGTGTACTGCGGCATGGCCATCCTTACCTCCGGCTTTCAGGGCAATGGCGCCAAGGGCTACTTCGGCTTCGTGAAAAAACAGTGCAAGATCCCGTTTTTCCTGGCGCTGGCCATGATCCTCACCGCCGTCATCGGCAGCGTCATCGGCTGGAAACTCATTCGCGCCGCCGACTATCGGGAGCTGCTCGCGGTGGAGACCGGCGACTTTGCCAGCGAGGTGGAGGAGATCTCCTTCGACCAGATCCCCATGCTGGATCGTGACTCCGCCTCCAAGCTGGGCAACCGCAAGCTGGGCGAGCTGGCGGACATGGTTTCCCAGTTCGAGGTGGACGACGACTATACGCAGATCAACTATAAGGACCGCCCCGTTCGGGTCACCGCCCTGCGCTACGGCGACTGGATCAAGTGGCTCAATAACCGCGCGGACGGTCTGCCTGCCTACCTCATCATCGACATGGTCACCCAGAACGTGGAGGTGGTGCGTCTGGAGCAGGGCATCCGCTACACCACGGCGGAGCATTTCAGCCACAATCTCCAGCGCCACCTGCGTTTCCATTACCCCACCTATATCTTTGACGCCCCCGCCTTTGAGATCGACGAGGACGGCAACCCCTACTGGGTCTGCCCCCGCCTCACCAACACCATCGGCCTCTTCGGCGGCACGGACGTGCTGGGCGCGGTGCTGGTGAATGCCGTCACCGGTGAAACGGAATACTATAAGGTGGGCGAGATCCCCAACTGGGTGGATCATGTGTATAATGCCGACCTCATCATCAGCCAGTATGATAACCACGGCCGCTATATCCATGGCTTCATCAACTCCCTCTTCGGCCAGCGGGACGTCACCGTCACCACCGACGGCTATAACTACATCGCCCTCAACGACGATGTGTATATGTACACCGGCATCACCTCCGTGGTGTCCGACGAGTCCAACATCGGCTTCATCCTCTCCAACCAGCGCACCAAGGAGACCCGTTTTTACTCCGTGGCCGGCGCCGAGGAGTATTCCGCCATGGATTCCGCCCGCGGTCAGGTGCAGCAGATGAACTATACCGCCACCTTCCCCCTCCTGCTGAACATCGCCGACCAGCCCAGCTACTTCATGGCGCTGAAGGATGCGGCGGGTCTTGTGAAGATGTACGCCATGGTCAATGTCAGCCAGTACCAGATCGTGGCCACCGGCTCCTCCGTGGCGGACTGCGAGAGCAGCTACCGGCTCATGCTGGCGCGCAACGGGCTTATCAGCGATTCTGACACGGATGTGAAGCCCACCGGTCAGGGGCAGGTCACCGGCACCGTCGCCGAGATCCGCTCCGCCGTGGTGGAGGGCAACACCTGGTACTACCTGCGCCTGCAGGACGGCTCTGTGTACTATGCCATCTCCGCCGCCGACGATAAAAACGCCGTCATCCTCTCCGTGGGCGACCAAGTCACCGTCACCTTCGCCGAGGGCGAGGACAGGATCCTCTCTGCCTACTCCGTGACGGCGGCCAAAACCGAGTAAAGGAAAACGCCATGCTGAACTTTATTCAAAATGCGGACTGGAGCATCCTCCACTGGATCCAGGAACACCTGCGCTGCGGCGCGCTGGACTTTCTCCTGCCCAAGCTCACCCTGCTGGGGGAGGGCGGCGCCGTCTGGATCGCCGTGGGTCTTGCCCTCCTGCTTTCTAAAAAATACAGGAAATACGGCGTCTGCCTGCTGGGCGCGCTGGTGGCCGGCCTGCTCATTTGTAACATCGGGCTTAAAAACCTCGTGGCGCGGCCTCGCCCCTGCTGGCTGGAAACCATTGACCTGCTGGTAAAAAATCCGAAGGACTACTCCTTCCCCTCGGGTCACACTTGGTCTGCGGTGACGGGGGCGTGGGTGGCCACCGCTGCCAACCGCAAGTTCGGCTGGGTCGCCATTCCTCTGGCGGCGGCGCTGGCCTTCTCCCGCCTGTACCTCTATGTCCACTTCCCGTCGGACATTCTGGCGGGCGCGCTCATCGGAGCGGCGCTGGGCATTCTGGCCGTCGCGCTGCAAAAGCGCCTGTCCGCCAAGCCTTGCAAATGTTGAATACCGCTAAAAAGCGAGAGCATCTTCCGGTGAAGATGCTCCCGTTTTTTTGCCGGCAGACGCTTTTATTGCCCCTCCGGCGCCGCCGAAAATTGCCGGCCGGCGTGGTCGATGGTGTAGTTTTCCGTGTAGATCAGCTGCCCGATAGGCACCACGGTATAGCCGTTTTGCTGCATGAACTCCAAAATGGACGGCAGAGCCTCCGGCGTGTGCAGCGCCGCGTTGTGAAACAGCACGATGCTCCCCGGCTGCAGGTGCTCCGTCACCCGCTTGAAAATCGTCTTGGCGTCGTAGTCCTTCCAGTCCAGACTGTCCCCGCCGGCAACCGATTAAAGCCCGCCTCCCGCAAGGGCATTTTCCCCGTTCCACCTGCATATCATGCCATGAGGTGAGCGCAGTTATGGAAATAAAAAACGTCCATCCCCCGTACCCCGCGCCGCAGGAGCGGCAGGTCAGGCTGGAGGAGGTCTGCCGCCTGTGTCTGGTAGCCTTGGCGGCGCTGCGGGAGGGCGGCAAAGAAAACAGCAAAGAAAACGGCAAAGAAAAAGGCGGGGAGCGCCGCTCATGAGCCGTCGGGATGCCGTATATGCCCGTCAGTCCGTGGAAAAAAAGGACAGCCTCTCCCTCTCCGGCCAGCTCGACCTCTGCCGGCGTGCGGCGGGGGAGAGGGAGCTGGCGGTTTATCAGGACGCGGGCTACTCCGGAAAAAATACGGATCGACCTGCCTTTCAAAAGCTGATGCGCGATGTGCAGGCGGGGCAGATCGCCGCGATCTATGTCTACCGGCTGGATCGTTTTTCCCGCAGCGTGGCGGACTTCGGCCAGCTGTGGCAGGTGCTGCAGGCGCATCAGGTGGAGTTCGTGTCCGTCAGCGAGAATTTCGACACCTCCACCCCCATGGGGCGCGCCATGCTGCACATCATCATGGTATTTGCCCAGCTGGAGCGGGAAACCATCGCCCAGCGTGTGCGGGATAATTACTACCGCCGTGCGGCGCTGGGTGCGTGGCCGGGCGGCCCTGCGCCCTTCGGCTTTTCCAACGGACGCGCCGTTGGGCGGGACGGACGCCTTGCCCCCGCCCTGGTGCCCGATGAAAACGCGGCGCTGGTGCGGCGCATTTTTGCGGAGTATGCCGCGGAGGGCATGTCCCTCTCCGGTCTTGCCAAAAAGCTGACGGGGGAGGGCATCCCCGCCCCCAGACGCGCCGTGTGGGACAGTGTGACCCTCTCCCGTCTGCTCCATAACCCCGCCTATGTGATGGCAGACGAGCAGGTGCGGCTGCACTATCTCGCCCAGGGCGTAAAGATCTCCGACCCGCCGGAGTATTTTGACGGCCGCTGTGGCCTGCTGCTGGTGGGCAAGCGGGAAGCCGCCGGCAGAAGCCGAACGGATGCGGAAGCGCAGACCCTTTCGGTGCTCGGCAGCCTCGGGCTGGTGGAGGCGCCGCTGTTTCTCCGCTGTCAGGAAAAGCTGCAAAAAAATCGGCAGCTGGGGCGCAGTGGGCAGGGGCGGTACACATGGCTGTCAGGTCTTTTGAAATGCGCCTGCTGCGGCTACGGCATCTCCGTAACGCGGGACGGCGCCCGCCGATACCTCCACTGCAGCGGCCGGTATAATCTGGCCTGCTGTCGGGCGTCCATACGGGTCAGCCTCGTCGAGCTGGAGCAGTGCGTGCAGGCGGACATCGAAAAGCTGCTGGCTGCCTGCCCCGCGACTGCGGAGGAGCGCGCCGCAGACCGCTGCGCCCCCCGTCTGGCGGAGCTGGATAGGCAGGCGCAGCGCCTGCTGGACGCCTTTGCGGGCAGCCCATCCCTGCCGCTTACATACCTGCAAAAAGCGCTGGAAAGGCTGGAGCAGGAGCGCCGCCTGCTGCTGGCGGCGCAGTCAAGGGAGGAGCACCGCGCCCTGCCGCCCCGAAAGATCCGTTTTGCCGCCCTTTCCTTCGAGGAGAAAAAGGCCGTGGCCGCTCAGCTTATCCGCCGCATAAATCTCGCGGAGGATTCCGCCGAGATCTTCTGGACGGTGTGAGCGGCCGCAGCAGCCAAGCGAAAACGATCCCGACCGTGCTGGTAAACGGTCGGGATCGTTGTATGAGGGTCGTCCTCGTTATGGAAAAGAAAAATACTTGTGCGGGTATCAGAGCTGCAGGCGTTTCTCCTGGCTCCAGCTGGTAATGTCCAGTCGGGGATAGCGCTGCCGAAGCTCCTCCAGCCGCCCCTCGTCGTCGCCCAGCAGGGCGATGCGGTTGATGGCTGCGGCGTCGCTGACGGGCATCAGCTCCTTGCTCTCCGCGCCGCAGGCGGCGCAGCGGTACAGCCCGCTCTCCTTATCAAATACCACTTCGCTGCTGCCGCACACGACGCAGCGGTTCGTTTTGGAAATCAATGCCATATTTTTGTCCTCCTTTTTTGATCTGCATTCAGCATAGCACAGAAATTAGCATTTGTGAAGCGCATGTTTGTTCTTGAAAGTATGACAACTTGTATGGTATAATGGCCGCAAAGAGAGGTGGACGCCATGAGCATTACAAAGTATCAGATCTTTTTGAAAACGGCGGCCTGCGGCAGCTTTTCCAAGGCGGCGGAGGCCATGAATTTCACCCAGTCCGGCATCAGTCACGCCGTCAATTCTCTGGAGAACGAGCTGGGAGTCACGCTCCTCAGCCGCAATCGGGGCGGCGTTGTGCTCACGGCGGACGGCCGTGCATTGCTGCCCAGGATCGAGCAGCTCTGCGCCGCCCACCACGCCATGATGCAGACCGTGGAGAGCCTGAAGGGCATGGACACCGGCCTTGTAAAGGTGGCCACCTTTTCCAGCGTGTCCTCCCAGTGGCTGCCCCGCATCCTCAAGAGCTTCGGCGGCCTCTACCCCAATATCGAGTTCGAGGTGGTCACCGGCGATTTCTATGACCAGATCGAAAACTGGGTCTTTTCCGGCGCGGTGGACTGCGGCTTTCTGCGCCTGCCGTCGGCCAAGCACCTGCAGGCTTATGCCCTGCATCGGGACGAGCTGCAGGTCATCGTCCCCTGCGACCACCCCTATGCCGACGCCGACCCCTTCCCTCTGTCGGAGCTGGCCACGGAGCCGTTCATCCGTCTGGAGGAGGGGGAGGACTACGAGATCACGGCGGCCTTTGACAAGCTGGGCATCCGCCCCAACGTGAAATACACCGCGCGGGAGGACAGAACCATGCTGGCCATGGTGTCGGAGGGTCTGGGCATCAGCCTGCTGCCGGAGCTTATGGTGCGCAACAGCCCCTCGCCCGTCAAGGCCTGCCCTGCGCCCCAGCGGTTCTTCCGCACCATCGGCATCGCCGTGAAGGATAAGAAGGCGCTGTCCAAATCCACCCGCCTGTTCGTGGACTATGTGCGCGCCTGGGTGGCGGAAAACGGGGATAAGTAGCGCTTGTCACGGCGGCGCTGACCGAAACGGCCGAACTGATAAAAAATGCATGACCGGACGGCCTCGTCCGGTCAAACTTTTGTGCATTTTTCGCGTTCGATTTCTCTTGAGCTTTTTCGACATTGTTATATAATAGGGTACACGCTGCACCGGCGCCCTGTGGTTTTTCCATAGGGCGCTGCGGCGTCTGAGAATTTCGGCGCAAGCGGAAAGGAACACGGCAGACCGGCGGCTGCGCAGCCGACTCCGGTGGAAAGCTTATGGAAAGAATGAAAATACACCTCGGCGGCTCCATCGACATGCTCACAGGGCCGCTGCTGAAAAAAATACTGCTCTTCAGCCTGCCGCTCATGGCCTCCAGCGTGCTGCAGCTTCTGTTCAATGCGGCGGACGTGGTGGTGCTGGGGCGCTACGCAAACTACGCCAGCCTTGCCGCCGTGGGCGGCACCACGGCCATCGTCAATCTGGTGGTAAACCTGCTCATCGGCATGGCCGTGGGCGTGAACGTGGTCATCGCCCGCTATATCGGCGAGGGCGACAAGGACAGGGAGATCTCCGCCGCCATCCACACGGCGGTGCTCATGGCCATCGTAGGCGGCGTCCTGCTGGGCGGCATCGGCTGCGCGGCGGCCAAGTGGATCCTGCAGGCAGTCTCCACGCCGACGGACATCATCGACCTGGCGCTGACGTACCTGTATATCTACTTTGCCGGCACGCCCGCCATCATGCTGTATAACTATGGCGCCGCCGCCCTGCGTGCCCGCGGCGACACCCAGCGCCCCCTGCTTTTCCTCACTGCCAGCGGCGTGGTGAACGTGGGGCTGAACCTGCTGTTCGTCATTTCGTTTCACATGGACGTGGCGGGGGTGGCGCTGGCCACGGTCATCAGCGAGACTCTCGGCGCCGTATTGGTGCTGCTGTGTCTCATGCGCTCGCAGGACGCCCTGCGCTTTTCCTGGCGTGGGCTTCGGTTTGACCGCCGCAGCTTTTCCCTCATGGCCAAGGTGGGCGTGCCCGCCGGCATTCAGGGCTGCCTTTTCAGCGTTTCCAATGTGGTCATTCAGGGCGCCATCAACGCCTACGGCAGCATTGTGGTGGCCGGCTGCAGCGCTGCCGGCAGCATCGACAGCTTCATTTATGTGGCCATGAACACCTTCCACCAGACGGTGCAGACCTTCCTGAGCCAGAACATCGGCGCCGGAAAATACGACCGTGTAAAGCCCATTCTGAACAAGTGCCTTCTCTGCGTCGTGGTCACCGGCGCGCTCCTCAGCGCCGTGGCCTGCGTCTTCAGCGAGCCGCTGCTGCGGATATACAATCAGGATCCTGACGTGCTGGTGGCCGGCGTGGAGCGCCTGCGCATCGTGGCGGCGCCCTATATCATCTTCGGTCTGGCGGACGTGCTCACCGGTGCCATCCGCGGCTGCGGCAGTCCGGTGCTTCCGGTGGTCATCAACCTGCTGTGCACCTGCGCCCTCCGCCTGGCGTGGATCGCCCTCATTGACACGTCCACCATGCCCGTTCGCTTGGTCTACCTCTCCTATCCGTTTTCCTGGCTTGCGCTGCTGGTGGTGCTGCTGATCTGCTGGGTACACCTGTACCGCAGGCGGATCCGTCCCAACCTTGTCTGCCGGCAGGCGGTTGCATGAATATTGCCGCAGATCCCGAAAGGGGTCTGCGGTTTTTTTATGGGCTGCGGCGGCTTTTTGGGCGGCTTTTTCCGCCTTTCTTTGCGGATTTTTTCTATTTTGTTGCCTATGACCATTGCATTTTTCCTACGATTGTGTTATGTTACAGGTACAGTGAGTTAGAGAAGACTTACTGATAAAAATCAGGAGGTAATGTGTGATGAAAAAATTCGTAATGTTTGCCGCCGGTGTGCTGTTCGGCACGGCGGGTATCAAGATCCTGGGCAGCAAGGACGCCAAAACGGTCTACGCCCACACCACCGCCGCCGCTCTGCGCGCCAAGGACGGCGTGATGAAGACGGTCACCACCGTGCGCGAAAACGCCGAGGATGTGTACGCCGAGGCAAAGGCCATCAACCAGCGTCGGGCTGACGAGGCCGCTGCCGCCGTGGTGGAGGACGCCTCCGGAGAAGCCAAGGCCGAATAACCATGAAGTGTACCATTCTCCACGAGTCCGTGGGGCGCCTGCGGGTGCATATGCATTGCGCCGGCATGAGCCTGCATCAGGCGGACGTGCTGGAATACTACCTGCGCGGGGTGGACGGCGTTCGGGAGGTCAGAGTTTATGACCGGACGCAGGACGCCGTGGTGCTTTACGGCGGGCAGCGGCAATCGGTGATCGCTGCGCTGGCGGCGTTCTCCTTTTCCGAGGCCGAGGCCATGGACCTTGTGCCGGAGCACACCGCGCGGGCGCTGAATCGGGAGTTTGAGGATAAGCTGGCCGTGACCGTCATGCGCCGGTGCATTTCAAAGCTCTTTCTGCCGGTGCCCATCACCTCGGCGCTGGCGGTCATTCGCTCCATCCGGTACATACGGGAGGGGCTGAAGGCGCTGTGGCACGGCAAGCTGTCCGTCGCCGTGCTGGATGCCACCGCCGTCACCGTGTCCATGGCACGGGGCGATTTTGCCACCGCAGGCTCTGTCATGTTCATGCTGCATCTGGGCGAAATTCTGGAGGAATGGACCCACAAAAAGTCCG
>OIZA01000234.1_pt1 | contig 32220 bp, 23 predicted proteins | sample 1588381 | NCBI WGS metagenome assembly OIZA01 (sample SAMN03283277) | human gut metagenome | biome: human-associated habitat; material: feces | host: Homo sapiens | place: Peru | collected 2012 | reverse complement strand
CCACGCTGGCGGTGATGCGATGCCAGTCGGCCCGGAAGATGTTCCATACGTTCTTCATGCGTCCACCTCCCCCTTGCCGTCGGCCTTTGAGCCCCGGCGCAGGTCGTCGGACAGGTTCTGCAGCGCCTTCGTCAGCAGCAGCAGGTCGTCCGCCAGCTTATCCGGGTCCTGCAGCAGCCGCTCCAGCACCTGGGCGGACGCCGGTGTCTGCGCCGCCCCGCCGGGGATCGTCTCCCGCAGGATCTCCTCCACGGTGTACTCCGCCTTTTCCTCCGGGGCAGATGTCCCTTGCGCCGCCGGCGCGGCGGCCTCCTTCTCCGGCTCAGACACAGCAGGTGCTTCTGTCTGCGGGGCGCGGCGGCCCTCCTGCTCCCCGCCGTGGCGCAGCAGACCGGGCAGGCGGCCCACATGGGGCAGGCTGGGCAGCTCCGGCAGCTCCAGCAGCGCCCCCAGGCTCTCCTGCTCCATCTGGGTGATCTGTTCCACCTTCTTCTGCAGCTCATAGTCGGCGTACTCCACGGCGATGAGATACGATGCCACACCGAACATGGCCGCGATCCACAGCATCAGGGTGAACACCTTGTTGCCCTCCGCCAGGAACATGAGCAGCATCAATCCCACCGTCACCACCACCAGCATACGCATCCCGCTGCGGATGCGCCGCCGGTTGCTCTGGTGCAGGGCCGCCACCTCGGCCATCAAGCGGTCGTATAATTCGTGGTATTCCTTTTCCTTGGACATAGTCCTGCACCTCCCTTCACAGCAGCTCCGTCTCTTCCAGCTTCTCCTCCATGAAGCGGTTCAGCCCCATGAACGGCTTGCGCACCAGCAGGCCGATCAGCAGCGCCGCCACCGCAAACAGCATCAAATAGCCGATCTGATTCGACTCCGGCAGGTCTCCCAGCAGTCCCATGGAATCCATCAGATCAATGATGGTCTTGGAGACTTTGGTTCTCTGGCGGAAATCATCCTTGGACAGGAAGGGACCGTCCTTGGCGGCTTCCACAATGGCATCCGCCGCCTTCTCTCCCAGTCCGTCGATACTGTTCAGGGAAGGCATTAATTTCCCGTCCACGATCTGGAAGGATCTGGACTGGGCTCTAAAGATGTCGATAGGCTCGAACTCGAAGCCTCTCGCATACATCTCCTGTACGATACGCATATCGCCCATGGCATCCTTTTCCTTATTAGAAAGTGTGTCCTGTCGTTTTTTGTAATCTGCCATGACGCTCTCCAAATGCTTCTGTCCCTGACACATGATCTCGTAGGAAAATGCCTTGGCACGGATACTGAAAAACGCTCCGTAATAAGCTAGCGGATAATGGATCTTACAATAGGCGATACGCCATGCCATCATAACGTACGCCGCCGCATGGGCCTTCGGGAACATGTACTCGATCTTCTGGCAGGATTCGATATACCACTGGGGCACATTGTGAGCCAGCATGTCTGCCTTCCACTCTTCCCACATGGCACATCTGCCCTTTGCCACCATGCCTTTACGCACGGCCTCCATGATCTTAAAGGACTTCTCCGATTCCACGCCCATCTGGATCAGATACAGCATGATATCGTCACGGGTACAGATGGCGGTGGAAATCGTCGCCACGCCGCTCATGATCAGATCCTGTGCGTTGCCCAGCCATACGTTGGTACCGTGGGACAGACCGGAAATACGTACCAGATCGGAAAAGGCTTTCGGTTTGGCGTCGATAACCATCTGCATGGCGAAATCCGTACCGAACTCCGGGATTCCCAACGCCCCCAGCTTCGTTCCACCGATCTGCTCCGGGGTAATGCCCAGCGCATCCGTGTTCTGGAACAGGCTCATGACATCCTGCCCGTCCAGAGGAATCGTCAGGGGGTCTCTTCCCGTCAGATCCTGTAGCATACGGATCATGGTAGGATCATCGTGTCCCAGAATATCCAGCTTCAACAGGTTATGGTCGATGGAATGGTAATCAAAGTGCGTGGTTATGGTATCCGTGGTCATATCGTTGGCGGGATGCTGTACCGGGGTGAAGGAGTTGATGTCCTGTCCCAGAGGCAGCACGACGATTCCGCCGGGGTGCTGGCCGGTACTGCGTCGTACACCGGTACAGCCAGAAGCGATACGGTCGATCTCGCTGGTCCGCTTATGAATGCCACGCTCTTCAAAATAATTCTTCACATAACCGAAGGCCGTCTTATCCGCCAGGGTAGCAATGGTCCCGGCACGGAAGGTCTGTCCCGCACCGAAGATAACCTCCGTATATTTATGGGCCTTGGACTGGTACTCACCGGAGAAGTTCAGGTCGATATCCGGCTCCTTGTCTCCCTTGAATCCCAAAAACGTCTCGAAAGGAATATCAAATCCGTCCTTATGGAGCTTCTCTCCGCACACCGGGCATACCTTGTCGGGCATATCGATTCCCGCCTTACCGGCGTAGGCCTTAACTTCGTCACTGTCAAAATCCACATAGTGACACTTGCTGCAATAATAATGCGGGCTTAAGGGGTTGACCTCCGTGATTCCCGCCATGGTGGCCACAAAGGAGCTTCCTACCGATCCACGGGAACCTACCAGATAACCGTCCTCCACCGACTTCCATACCAGCTTCTGTGCGATGATATACATTACGGCGAATCCGTTTTTAATAATGGAATTCAGTTCCTTTTCCAGTCTGGCCTCAACGATCCGGGGCAGATCCGGTCCGTAGATCTCGTGGGCTCTGTTATAACAGATCTCCGTCAGGGTCTTATCACTGTCGGGAATGACCGGAGGACATTTGTCCGGGCGCACCGGCGCAATGGTCTCGATCATATCCGCGATCATATTGGTATTGGTAATAACGATCTCTTCCGCCTTATCGCTGCCAAGGTAGGAGAACTCTTCCAGCATCTCTTCCGTGGTATGTAAATACAGCGGTGCCTGATCGTCCGCATCATCAAAGCCTCGTCCTGCCATGATGATACGGCGGTAGACTTCATCCTCGGGATCCAGGAAATGCACGTCGCAGGTAGCTACTACCGGCTTGTGGAACTGCTCTCCCAGGGACACGATCTTCCGGTTGATGTTCTGGATATCCTCCATGGAAGTCACATTCCGCACACGCTCCGAGGCGATCATGAATTTGTTGTTGCCGCAGGGCTGGATCTCCAGATAATCGTAGAATTTCACCAGTCTGGCGATCTGGGCATCCGACTGCCCGTCCAACAGCGCCCGGTACAGTTCTCCCGCCTCGCAGGCGCTTCCCAGGATCAGTCCCTCTCTGTACTTCATCACCAGACTCTTGGGAATCCGGGGATGCTTGTTAAAATAGGTCAGGTGTGATTGGGACACCAGACGATACAGGTTGATGCGTCCCAGATCATTTTTGGCTAAAATAATGGCGTGGTAAGAGGGCATCTTCTTCACGGCATCCACACTGGAGGCCCCCAGGGCATTGACCTCCGTCAGATTATGAATGTCCTGCTCTTCCAGCATTTTAATAAATTTCACGAAAATATAGGCCGTACATTCCGCATCATCCACGGCTCTGTGGTGATTTTCCAGAGATATCCCCAGGGTCTTGGCCACCGCATCCAGCGTGTGCTTCGACTGATTCTTCAACAATACTCTGGAAATGCCCACGGTATCCACATAGGTAAACTCCTGCGGATATCCCAGTCTTCTGCAGTTCTCCATAATGAAGCTCATATCAAAGCTGGCATTGTGGGCCACCATGATACAGCCTTCGCAGAACTGTAAAAACTGGGGCAGGATCACGTCGATCTGCGGGGAATCCATAACATCCTCGTCCCGGATGCTGGTCAGCTTCTCAATCTCGAAGGGAATCGGCACATCCGGATTGACAAAGGTGGAAAAACGATCCACGATCTCCCCGCCGGACACCTTTACCGCACCGATCTCGATGATCCGGTTATTAACCGGGGAAAATCCCGTGGTCTCGATATCAAACACCACATAGTCCTCATGCAGTCCCTGTCCTCTGTCATTGGTCACGATCTCCTTCAGATCATCCACCAGATAGGCTTCCACACCGTAGATGATCTTGAAGAAATCCTGCTTGTCCGGATTCTCGTCTCCGGCTTCCTTCCGCTTGCCCTTTTCCGCTTTCCACAGATCGTCCCAGACATGGTTCGCGTCGGTAAAACTCTGCACCACGCCGTGATCCGTAATGGCGATGGCCCGATGGCCCCATTTATAGGCACGTTTTACAATGTCCTTGGCCTCGGAGACACCGTCCATATCGCTCATCTTCGTATGGCAGTGCAGTTCCACACGTTTTCTGGCGGAAGTGTCCATTCTCGTGTTGGTGAAATCCGGGATCTTCTTGATGCCTGCAATGGAACCGATGGCCAGTTCGTGGTCGAACTTATCCATCATACAGATACCCTTGACTTTTAAGAAGGCCCCCGGCTTGATATCCCCGGTCACCTCCTTCACCTGCTCGGTACGCACGAACATCTTGATCGTCATGGTATCCGTAAAATCAGAGATATTGAAAATGATAATAGTCTTCTCGTTCTTGATGTCACGGGTGTCCACGGACAATACCTTACCACGGATGACCACTTCCCCCATCTCCCCGATGAGTTCCTCGATCTTCATGGCTTCTTCTTCGAAATCCCGGCCGTAAATGACATCCGGATTATCCGATCTCTTCAAGGCACCCTTTTCAAAATTGCCACCCTTACGAAACTCGCCGCGCTTGAATTCGCCGCGGCTGCCACCCTGAAAGCCTTTGGTCACGCCGCCTGCATTCTCGGTCTTTTGCTTTGGGGCAGGCTCTGGGGCCTTTGCAGCTTCCGGCGCCTGCGCGGTGCTCTGTTCGCTGCCTTCTCCCCGTGCCGTATGCTCTTCGTCCTCTCTTCTTCCCTTGGTACGGCTGTAAATGGCATTCACCTTCAGTCGGATCTTGGCTTCCTCTTCCTTCTGGAACCGTCCGGTCTCTTTTTCCACATAGGCCGTATGGATCTTCACGGAGAATCCACAACGTTCCACCAGAATCTTCTCGAGGATCTGCAGGATCTCCCCTTCCATGCTGCGGTTTAACACCGTATCTTCCATAGTTAAGAGCATCTCATTCTCGGAAGGATACTCGATCTTTGCCGTCTTCAGGGCATTGTACTGGATATGGCTGTATTCCCGGAATTCTTCCAGAATACTGTCCTTATAGATGTCCATCAGCTTTTCCGGATTGTACTGGGAAGACAGTTCGAACTTTTCGTATATTTTTACCGTCAGATTGGCCTGGGGGAACAGCTGCTTTTTGATCTCCTGTTCCGTGGTCCAGATATCCGCTTTCTGGATCAGACGGGTACTTTTTAAGTACACCCGAAGAAAGTCTCTGCGTTTTGTCGCCGAGACTCTCTCCACCTCCGTCTGCCCCATAAGGTCACGAATATCTGCATTTAACTGTAATACCGGAAATACTTCAAAAAAAGGTTTACTCATCTACTTCAACTCCAATGATCCAATTCCTCTTTCAAGGCGGGAAGCAGCTGATCCTCCGGGAGTTTTTTCACGATCTCTCCGTGCTTGATCAACAGTCCTTCTCCGATACCGCCCGCAACACCCAGATCCGCTTCCTTTGCTTCTCCGGGGCCGTTTACCACGCAGCCCATAACAGCTACCTTGATATCCAGAGGATAATCCTCCACCAGCTTCTCCACTTTGGTGGCCAGATCGATCAGATTGATCTGGGTTCTGCCGCAGGTGGGACAGGATACCACCTCGATGCCTCCCTTGCGCAGTCCCAGGGTACGCAGGATCAGCTTTGCGGACTTGATCTCCTCCACCGGATCTCCCGTCAGGGATACCCGGATCGTATCACCGATGCCCTGGCTTAAGATCAGGGACAGACCGATGGCAGACTTGATGTTACCGCTGTTCACCGTACCGGATTCGGTAATCCCCACATGAAGAGGATACACGGTGCGTCCTGCCAGCAGTTCATGAGCCTTCACACACATCAGTACATCCGAGGACTTGATACTGATGACCAGATTGTCATATCCCAGGTCTTCAATCATGTGTACTTTGTCCAGCGCACTCTCCACGATACCTTCCGCGGTCACGCCGCCGTATTTCTCTACCAGAGGCTTCTCCAGGGAACCGCTGTTCACACCCACACGGATGGGGATATTCCTCTCCTTCGCCGCGTCCACCACAGCCCTCACCCGTTCCACGCTTCCGATATTGCCGGGATTGATACGGATCTTGTCGGCGCCGTTCTCAATGGCTGCCAGCGCCATACGGTAGTCAAAATGAATATCCGCCACCAGCGGAATATGGATCTGCTTTTTGATCTCGCGGATGGCTGCTGCCGCCTCCAGTGTGGGTACTGTGCAGCGGATGATTTCACAGCCTGCCTTCTCCAGACGGAGGATCTGCTCCACCGTCGCCTGCACATCCTCCGTCTTCGTATTGGTCATGGACTGGATGGCAATGGGATTCCCACCGCCGATCTTCCGGTCTCCGATCTGTATTACCTTGGTATGCATTCTGTAAGTATCTTTATCGTTCATAAGGGCACCTGACCTTTCTCGTCATTCTCATATGTCTATTACTATACCCCTTTTCCGAAAGCCTTGTCAATTCGCAGAAGTGCTGAAATGTCCCGGGACGCTCTGCCTGGCATACCCCAGAAGTTCCAGTTCCATCAGTCCTCTGTTCAGTGCTGAAATGTCCGTATATTCCCCCATTTCCCAGAGTTCCTGCAATAAGGTCTCTGAGGTCTTCGGCACCGGTCCGAGGAGTGCATAGATCTTTTGCAGAGATTCTTTGGGCAATTTTACCTGCGCCCCGCCTCCGTCTTTTGTCCTGTTCTTTTCCCATCCGTCGGAGGGTTCTGTGGAAAGTCTCCGTTTTTCCTTCCAGCTCTGTAAAAATTCCTCTGCAAAGCTCTCCGGGGATAAGAACACTCCCGCCCCCTGGGTCAGCAGACGATTGCAGCCGTCACTGAGCCGGTCCGTGATCCGTCCCGGCACCACATAGACATCTTTTCCCTGTTCCAGTGCCATGTCCACCGTGATCAACGTCCCGCTCTTCTGTCTGGCTTCAATGACGATCAGGGCATCCGACAGGCCGCTGACAATACGGTTCCTTGGCGGAAAATACTGGGGCAGAGGCTTTGTCCCCGGCATATAGGTCGACAACAATCCACCCTTTTGCAGCAGTTCTTCATACAGTCTGCGGTTCTGACTGGGATAACAGATATCCACACCGCATCCCAATACCCCATAGGAGGTTCCACCGGCGGAAAGTGCCGCCTGCTGACTGATTCCGTCGATTCCCCGGGCCATGCCGCTGATGACCTGGATCCCCGCTCTCCCCAGATATCCCCCCAATTCCTCCGCCACATATCTGCCATACTCCGAACATTCTCTGGCTCCGATGACCGCCACCGCCGGTCTTGTGGCCTCCGGCAGCCTTCCGCGGTAAAAGATCCCGTAAGGCGGATCCGGGATCTCCGCCAGTTTCTGTGGGAAACCGGCCTCCTTTTGCAAGATAAATCCAATCTGTTTTTCCGCCAGCTGTTCGTATTCTCTCTCCCACGCCCCGCTTTTCTTCTGCCGCTCCACGGCTTCCGCCACAGAGCCGCTCACACATTCCCGCAAGGCTTCTGTCTCTGCCTCGTAAACCCCACGGGGGGATCCGAACCGCGTAAACAGCTGTCCTGCCCGCACGCCTCCGATCCCCGGGATGCTGCACAGAAAAAATGCATACTTTCTCTCTTCCTCCGTCATAAACCTACCTGTCCCTTTCCCTGTTCCACACCGCCCGCGCTTTCCGATGCCAAAACTCTGCACAGGCACAAAGTTAATCACGTCAATTCCAATACATCTCCGAAGGACGATAGCACGCCGCCTCCAGCAGATGATCCCCGTTGATCTGCTCCTTGTCCTCCAGATCCGCTATGGTCCGGGCCGTTTTCAGGATCCGGTGATAGGCCCTGGCACTGAGCTGCAGTGTGCTGTACAACTGTTCCATCACCTTCCGTTCCTCCTCTCCCAACGGGCAGTACTGCTCCATCTGCGCAGAGCGGATATCCCCGTTGAAACGGCATTCCGTTCCCGCAAACCGCTCCGTCTGCCGCTTTCTCGCCCCCAGGATCCTCTTTTTCATCTCCTCGCTGCTTCTCTGTCTCCCCGTTTTCTGCAAATGCAGAATATCCACCGGATGCAGTTCCACACACAGATCGATCCGGTCTAAGATCGGTCCCGATATTTTCCCCAGATATCTCTCGATCTGCGGTTGGGTGCAGCGACACTTATTTCGGTCCGGATAATAGCCGCAGGGGCAGGGGTTCATGGCCGCCACCAGTATAAAGTCCGAAGGATAGGTAACCATGCCGGCACTGCGGGCGATCTGTACCTTATGCTCCTCCATGGGCTGCCGCATTCCGTCCAGTACCGCCTTCTGGAATTCCGGCAGTTCATCCAGGAATAAGACACCCCGGTGTGCCAGAGACACCATGCCCGGTCTGGGAATTCCGCTGCCTCCGCCGATCAGTGCCGCCTGCGTCACGGTATGATGGGGCGCATAAAAGGGTCTTCTCGTAATCAGCGCCTGTCCCGGCGGCAACAGACCCGCCACACTGAAGATTCCCGTCACCTCCAGGCTTTCTTCCAGTGTCAGGGGCGGCAGGATCCCCGGGATCCGTCCGGCGATCATGGATTTCCCCACTCCCGGCGGCCCTATCATCAACAGGTTATGGAATCCTGCGGCAGCGATCTCCGCTCCCCGCTTGGCATTTTCCTGTCCTGCCACTTCCCGAAAATCTCCCATTCCGGATCCGTTTCCTTCCCGCAACAGTTTTTCTGCCCGGATTCTGGGCCGGTATACTTTCTCATTTTCTTCCTCAGGATGATTCAATGCCGCCAGCAGATCATTCAGGCTGTTTACACCCCAGACCGTGATTCCCGGTATCACAGCCGCTTCCATGGCATTTTCCCCCGGCACCACCACCCTGCGGATCCCGCATTTTGCCGCCTCCTGCACAATGGGGAGTACCCCTTTTACCTTTTTGATCTCGCCGTTCAGACCCAGTTCTCCCAGAAACAGGGTATCCTGTAACATCTCTTTCTTCAAAAGTTCCATATCCCGCAACAGTCCCACCGCAATGGGCAGATCAAATGCCGTACCGTCCTTGCGTCTGTCCGCCGGTGCCAGATTCACCGTAATATGGGACGGCGGGATCTGGAAACCGGAATTCTTCATGGCCACGCACACTCTCTCCCGGGATTCCTTCACCTCCCCTCCCAGGGAGCCCACCAGTTGAAACGAAGGCAGTCCTCCCGCCAGATCCACCTCCACCCGGACCAGATACGCCTGCAGTCCGTAGACTGCCGCCGAACATACTGTAGTAAACATAAAAATACCTCCTTTGAAAATGTTTTATTAATTTGTTTTATTAATTATGGAAATAACAGCGAAACCAAAAGAAAAAAGACATTACACTATGAAAAATTTCAAAAATAAACTGCAAATACAAAGGGTAATCATAATCGCCCGGACGGGCAATGAAAATACCGGATACTTCTTAGAATGATATATGAGATATTGGAAACAGATTCTATCAGATCACTGCGGCAGCCTACAGTCAGCCCGTAAGCCACCGCATCCCTTCTTATTATTTTATTTAACGATCAGATCTTGTTCTCCATGCTGTCGGGATCCTGTGCGAACTGGATCGCATGTTCTCTGTCGATCTTGCCTTCAAAGTACAACTGCACGATGGCCTCATCCATGGTGATCATGCCCATTTTCCGGTTGGTCTGCATAACGCTGGCCAGCTGATGGGATTTGCCCTCACGGATCAGGTTGCGGACCGCATGGTTGGCATGCATGACCTCAAAGGCGGCCACACGGTGCTTGCCGTCCGCCGTGGGGATCAGCTGCTGGGAAATGACCGCTTCCAGCGTGTTGGACAGCTGTACACGGATCTGTTGCTGCTGGTGCGGCGGGAAAACATCGATCACACGGTCTACGGTGCTGGCGGCACCGATGGTATGTAAGGTGGACAATACCAGATGCCCAGTCTCCGCTGCCGTAATGGCTACGCTGATGGTCTCGAAATCACGCATTTCTCCCACGAGAATGACATCGGGATCCTCACGAAGTGCTGCTCTTAAGGCATTGGCGTAATTATTGGAATCAATGCCGATCTCTCGCTGATTGACCATGGACATCTTGTGCTGATGCAGGTACTCGATAGGATCCTCCAGCGTGATAACATGGGCGTCTCTGTTATTGTTGATCTTGTCAATGATGGCGGCAAGAGTGGTGGATTTACCGCTTCCGGTAGGTCCGGTGACCAATACCAGTCCTCGCTTGCGCTGATACAGTTCCACGACGGATTCCGGTACTCCCAGTTCCTCCGGAGAGGGCACCACAGTTCCCACCAGTCGGAAAGCCAGTGCCACAGAACCTCTCTGCTTATAGGCATTGACACGGTAACGTCCGCAGTTGGGAATGGAGAAGGACATATCGTATTCTCCCCGCTCCTCAAAACGTTCTCTCTGTACTTCCGTCATAATATTGACCAGAACCTCCAAAGTATCTGCGGGAAGCATTTTCGGATAATCCATGGTGATCAGATTTCCGTTCACACGCATCTTGGGCGGGATACCTACCGTCAGATGCACATCGCTGGCTCCCGCTTCCTTGGCGGCTCTGAGTATTTCTTCGATTGTTGGCATAATTGCTCCTTACTGTTTTTTTAATATGTACCGGTTGTCCATGGTCTTCATGACATCCACGATCTGAATGTCCTCATTCCCGGGAAGTGACAGGTCTAAAATACTGTTGTCCCGGAAGCTTACCACGGTGGGACGCAGCACATTTTCCGGATTCTCATTCAATACCAGTGCTTTCTCTCCCGTACTGAGTTCCACGCTGGCACCGGGCGGCAGAATATTGATGGAACGTAACAGCGCTCTTACCGTCTCCGGGTCATAGACTTCCGGATGTTCCACGAACTCCTGGATTGCCTTTACTTCCGACTGCGCCGTTCCCTGGAGCGTCATGGCCGTGATCTCATCATAACGGTTCGCCACCAGAAGCACATTGGCACCTGCCAGCATTTTATATTTGCTCTTCTCCCCGTCCTCCGGGAACAGATCCAGCTGTTTTCTGGCTGCCTGCTGACAGATCCGGCGAATGCCCGGTCCGTCGGTGGCAAAGGCCTCCTCTATGATCCCGTAGGCATCTTCCTGTGTCTCGCAGTTGCGCAACATGTCCTCTCTGGAATACGGGGCTCCGTAGTACACATCGTCATGTCTCTTCGCTTTTCCCATATCGTGGAGAATGGCAGCACATACGGTATGATACTGTTCTTCCCGTCTTATATTCATCACATGGGTAATCATGGCACAGAGTATTGCCACATTCAGGGAGTGTCTGGATACATAGTCCTCCCGGCTTCTCAGATTCTGGTAGAAATTGATCTTATCATCCATATGTCCGTAATTGCGGATGACCATATCTGCAATGGGCTGGGTCCTGCTCTGCTTTCTGGTCTTCAGGATACGGTCCAGTTCCTCTTCGATGGCACTGACCGCCTGGATCTGGAACCGTTCGAACTCCAGATCTTCCTGGGTCAGAGGGGGAAGGGGTTCTGCCGGTTCCAGTACATAGACACCGATCAGGCCGAAATTACGAATACTTTCGATTGCCTGTAATGACAAAAGGGAATTTCTGTCAAACAAAAGAATACTCTTCTTATTATAAACAGGTCTTGCCAGACGCATTCCAGTCTTTAAGTCTTCCGTTCTCACAAAATGCATCGTTGTCCCCCCTTATCTTACGTCACTTATAGAAATAAATATATCACAGTGTTCCTTAATTGACAAGGTGATGTTTAGTCCTCCCGAAGCTCCTCCGCCAGCTTATGCAGGGCTCTTTTTTCCATGCGGGAGACATAGCTTCTGGAGATTCCCAGCGCATCTCCCACTTCCTGCTGGGTATGCTCTTTGTATCCCAGAATCCCATAACGCATCACCAGGATCCGGTACTCCCGCTCCGTGAGGCACCTGCCCAGGGCCAGGAACAGGCGCTTTATATTCCTGCCCAGCTCCAGATCTTCCACCACGTCTTTCTGTTTCTCTTCGATCACGTCCAGCAGATGGATGGCATTGCCTTCCTTATCCTGCCCGATGGGTTCATATAATGAAACTTCTCTGGACAGTTTTTTACGGCTCCGCAGCATCATCAGCAGTTCATTATCAATGCACCTGCAGGCATAGGTGGCCAGTCTACCTTTTCCGGAATCAAAAGAATTCACCGCCTTGATCAGTCCGATGCATCCGATGGAGATCAGATCCTCCATGTCTTCCTCTACATTCTGGTATTTTTTGGCTATGTGTGCGACCAGACGTAAATTTCTCTCCACCAGGATCTCCCTGGCCTGTCTGGATTCTTCCACGGTTCCTTCCCTGAGCAAACGGATATAATAAGCTTCTTCTCCTGCGGTTAATGGCTGCTGAAAGGTTTTCAAGAAATCCCTCCGTGGACAGTTGCTTATGATAGTTTATGAGATTTTCTGTCCACAAGTGCCTGTCAGTCTCCCACGATTCTCAGAATAAAAACTGGGCCATCACGTAATTACTCAGATCCAGTCCTCTCTTCGTCAGAGCCAAAAAGCGCCTGCTTTCTCCGTTCTCTTCTCCCTCCGTGACCTGTAACAGTCCGTCTGCCACATTGTGGGCAATGACCTCTCCGTAGACCTCCTGCAGGCTGCTGCCGTACTGCCTGGCAAAGGCATCATAGGACACCCCCTTTGTCAGCCTCAGTCCCAGAAACAGGGTCTCCTCCATCTGCTCCTGTGTGGTAAGGCTCTGTTCTTCTTCCCGACAGTCCAGCGGATGTGCCAGATACGCGGTGAGGTCTCTTCCGTTCTGAAATCTCACGTTGTCGATCAGGGAAGCGGCTCCGATACCGAAGCCCAGATAATCCCTGCGGACCCAGTATCCCACATTGTGTCTGCACTCGTATCCCGGCCTTGCATAATTGGAGATCTCATATCGGTGAAATCCGTATTTTTCCAGAACCTCTATAGTCTCCTCATACATGGCCCGCTCCGTGTCCTCCTCCGGCAGAGGCAGCTGCCCCCGCTCCGCCATGGCCGCAAAAGGAGTTCCCTCCTCCACGATCAGGCTGTAGGCGGAGATATGCTGCGGCATGGGTTCCAAATGCAGTACCTTTTCCAGTGTATCCTTATAGCTTGCCAGTGTCTGTCCCGGCAGTCCGCTCATGACATCCACATTGATATTCGTAAAACCGGCCGCCACCGCCTCCCGGTACACCTGACAGAAGCCTTCAAAATCATGGATCCTGCCTAACGTTTTCAGTTCCTGCGCCTGGGCGGACTGCATGCCGATGCTGAGACGGTTGATCCCCGCCCCGTAAAACTCCCAAAGCTTCTGCGCCGTGGCCGTACCCGGATTGACCTCCATGGTGATCTCCGCATCCTCCGCCAGCACAAACTGCGCTCTGATGCGCTCCATCAGCTGTAATATCTGTTCCCCGGATAACAGGGAAGGCGTACCACCGCCGATAAACAGACTGGTTACGATGCGGTCTCTATACTCCTTTGCTCTTCCCCCGATCTCTGCAAAAAGTGCAGCCATATAGGCTTCCCTTGTCTGCTCCGTGGCAGGGGCAGACAGGAAATCGCAATAGCTGCACTTTTTTACGCAAAAGGGAATATGAATGTATAATTCCAGTTCCTTCTTATTCATATTGCTCCTTATACTTCTCTCATCAGTTTTTATCATCCAGCTTCAGAACACTCATAAATGCCTTCTGGGGGATCTCTACGTTGCCGAACTGACGCATACGCTTCTTACCCTCTTTCTGCTTCTCCAGCAGCTTCTTCTTACGGGTAATATCACCGCCGTAGCATTTTGCCAGCACGTCCTTACGCATGGCCTTCACCGTCTCTCTTGCAATGACCTTGCCGCCGATGGCCGCCTGAATGGGGATCTCGAAGAGGTGTCTGGGGATCTCGTCCTTCAGCTTCTCGCACATCTTTCGGCCTCTCTCATAGGCGGAATCCGCACAGACGATAAAGGACAGGGCGTCCACTTCCTCACGGTTGATCAGAATGTCCAGCTTCACCAGATTGGATCTCTCGTATCCCTTCAGATCATAGTCGAAGGAAGCATAGCCGCGGGAACGGGATTTCAGGGCATCGAAGAAATCATAAATGATCTCATTTAAGGGCAGTTCGTATTTTAACAACGCTCTGGTACCCTCAATGTATTCCATGCCGAGATATTTGCCCCGGCGCTCCTGACACAGTTCCATGATGGAACCGATAAATTCGGAAGTCACCATGATCTCCGCATTTACCACCGGCTCTTCCATGTATTCGATCTCGGAGGGATCCGGCAGATTGGAGGGGTTGGTCAGTTCGATCACTTCGCCGTTGGTCTTGTGCACCTTATAGACTACGCCGGGGGCCGTGGTCACCAGATCCAGATTATACTCTCTCTCCAGCCGCTCCTGAATGATCTCCAGATGTAACAGGCCCAGGAATCCACAGCGGAAACCAAATCCCAGTGCCACGGAAGTCTCCGGCTCATAGAACAGGGACGCATCGTTTAACTGTAATTTTTCCAGGGCATCCCGCAGATCCGGATATTTGGAGCCGTCCGCAGGATACAGTCCACAGTACACCATGGACTGTACTTTTTTATAACCGGGCAGAGGCTCTGCACAGGGATTGTTGTCATCCGTCACGGTATCGCCCACTGCCGTATCCTTTACATTTTTAATGGAAGCGGTAATATAACCTACCATTCCGGCGGATAGTTCGTCACAGGGAATAAACTGTCCCGCTCCGAAATAACCGACCTCCACCACTTCTTCCTTCGCTCCTGTGGCCATCATGCGGATCATGGTACCTTTTTTCACCGTACCTTCCATGACACGGCAGAAAATGATAACCCCCTTATAGGAATCGTACACAGAGTCAAAGATCAGTGCCTGCAAGGGGTTGTCCGGGTTTCCCTTGGGGGCGGGGATCTTTTTCACGATCTGCTCCAGGACTTCCTCGATGCCGATGCCGTTCTTCGCAGAGATCAGCGGGGCGTCCTGTGCCTCGATACCGATGACATCCTCGATCTCTTCGATAACTCTCTGGGGATCCGCGCTGGGCAGGTCGATCTTGTTGATCACCGGGAAAACATCCAGATCGTGATCCAGTGCCAGATAGACATTGGCCAGCGTCTGGGCCTCAATGCCCTGTGCCGCGTCCACCACCAGAATGGCGCCGTCGCAGGCCGCCAGGGAACGACTGACCTCGTAGTTGAAGTCCACGTGACCCGGGGTATCGATGAGGTTGAAAATATATTCTTCCCCGTCCTGTGCTTTATATACGGTACGCACTGCCTGTGCCTTGATGGTAATGCCACGCTCTCTCTCCAGATCCATGTTGTCCAGAACCTGTGCCTGCATCTCTCTGCTGGTAAGCAGACCGGTCTTCTCGATAATGCGGTCTGCCAGAGTGGATTTTCCGTGATCTATGTGTGCCACAATACAAAAATTGCGGATCTTGCTCTGATCTATTGCTGCCATACTACTGTCCTTTCCTGACATATTCTTACGTCTAACGATTGTAGCATAAATTCCGCATTCTTGTCTATGTTTTTGCTTCGATTCGTCGTTCTGCCCCGCTTTTATGTACCGCTACCGTCCCTGAAGCACCATATACAGAATATGTGCCAGCGGGTCACAGGCATTTTTTACCTCTTCCAGGGTATTGTTCTGGGCTCCCAGTTCCACCAGAAGTGTCCGGGGACGCAGATGCATATTGTAACGGTAGCCCTTCAGATAGATCCTGCGGGTCAGTCCCGGATAATATTCCGCAGCCTTTAACTGCATCTGAAAGGAAAATGCCAGATTGGCCTCCTGATTCTCATTGGCCAGATAATCGATGTCTCCCGTCTTACGGGTACGACTGAGTCCATTAAAAAACATAAACCTTGCCGTAGGTCTCCCCTGAATATCTGTCACCAGCCGCGTGCCCTCCGCTATCTCATCCCGGTGTAGATCGATGACCACCTGTATGGAAGGATTCTCTGCAAGGATCTGTTCCACCGCCGGGAGGGCTCTGGAATAGGCATTGTCCCTGGTCTCCACATCGTATTGCCCGGTATGGTGCAACACACGATAGCCGTATTGCTCCGTCAGGATCTGCGTCAGATATTCTCCCACGCCCACAATGCCGGTGTTCACGTCTCCCGGTGTGGAATCCGCAAAAGCCTCCTGGGAATGGGTATGATAGATCAGGATCTGGGGTTCCGCTCCCTCTGCGGGTGCCAATGTCATATCCATTCCCAGAAGCTTTTCCGCAGACAGCTGGTCGCTTCCTGCCATGGTGTTGGCATCTATGGCATAAAAATTCCGCACCAGTGTCTCATAATCGTTCAGTTGTGTCAGATCGATCTGTACCTGTTGCGAGGCAGGAAGAAAGCCCTTCGCAGCCGTTTCTGTCACTACCGGCTCCGTATTCTCCGGGTTCTGCGCCGTCTGTACGGGTGTTGCCTGCGGCTGCGGCAGTAGCAGTTCTTCACTGATCAGATCCTCCGTCGTCAATGTCCTGCAGGTACTCTCATCCTCTTCCGGATACTGTGTTCCCTGTTTTTCCAGAACTCCGTAACCCAGAAGCGGCACCACTTCCTGCATGCTTTGTTGTAACAATAATCCGGAGCCGCCTTCTTCTCCCAGCAAAGCTTCCGCACCGGCAAACACCGGGAATTCATTTTCTCCGCCGTCTGCCATCAGAAGACCGCAGACAACTGTCAGCAGAAACAACCCGATCCGGCAGGCACAAGTATCAGGGATCTTCATTGTCTGCGCTCCCCTTCCGCACATTCTCTTTTATATATATGCGTCTATGCCCAGTTTTTTTCCATGGCAATATTGATTCCCTCGGAGACGGTGTAGCTGACCCGTTTGATCACGGAATCAATATCTTTTCCGGTCATATACATATTGTTCAGCTCTGCGAACGCCATGCGGTGCTGCCCCATATATTTCACCGCATCGAACTCCTTCTCCCCGCTCATCAGCTTCTCCAGGGCATCCCCCACAATAGTGGCGGCATCCACCACCGTAGGGATTCCGATGGCGATCACCGGCACTCCCAGTGTCTCTTCGGTCAGGGCATTGCGGTGATTCCCTACCCCGGATCCGGGCTGGATCCCGGTATTGGTGATCTGGATCGTACGGTTCAGTCTTCTGGTACTGCGGGCCGCCAGCGCATCCACCACGATCAGTACATCCGGTGTGGTCTCCTTCACCACGCCGCTTATGATCTCCGCCGTCTCCATGCCGGTCTTCGCCATGACTCCCGGCTCGATACTGCTGACCAGATTCATGCGAGTACAGTTATAAGCCGCCTTTCCATAGGTTCTGACCACATGTCTGGTGATCAGCAGATTGTCCACCACCTGCGGTCCCAGAGCATCCGCCGTCACCTCCCGGTTCCCCAGCCCCACGATCAGCACCGACAGTTCCTCCGCTTCTCCCGGCATCATTTTTAGCAGTTCCTCCGCCAGTGCCTCCGAGATCTCTCTGTGGTAATCATCGTCCGGTTCCACCATGGCCGGTGCCTCCATGGTCACATAGACTCCCATGGGCTTCCCCAGCGTTTTTTCCGCATTTTTCGTGTCGATGGTCACTTTGGTGATCCGGATGTCCGTCTCCTCCTCATAGTGTTCGTCCACCGACACTCCCCGCAGTTTGCTCTCTTCTTCGTTGACACTTTCCCTCGCCTCCAGGGCCAGGTCTGTTCTGATCTGAAAAGTTTCCATTTTCTCACCTTCCGTCTGCCTTTCTTATCAATACATTTTTTACAAAAATCCGCAAAATATGTATTGACAAAAGCTTCCGGATTGTCTACACTACAATAGTATGTTTACGTTAGTCTTCCGTGTCTGGCTAAAGTGAAACATTTCTTGTAAATTATAATTTTATTGTATACATTATGGAGGTGTACGACTTGGCTAACATTAAATCTGCAAAAAAGAGAATTTTAGTATCCCGCACAAGAGCTGACAGAAACAAAGCTATCAGATCCGGCGTTAAGACCGCTATCAAGAAGGTATACGCTGCAATCGAAACCGGTGACAAGGAAGCAGCTAAGGCTGAACTGACCGCTGCTACCAAGACCATCGAGATGGCTACTTCTAAGGGCGTTTACCACAAGAACAACGCCGCAAGAAAGGTTTCCCGTCTGAGCAAAGCTGTCAACGGAATGGCTTAATTTTTCTTGCACTGGTACAGAATTTAAGACATACAAAAGCACCTATACCGTCATGTAGGTGCTTTTTTTATACCCTTTTTCCGTTACTCTTCTATGCCGCCGGGGCATCCGGCCCTTCGGGTTCCAATGCAAAAAAGATCCGTCCTGCAGTATGGTCTGCATAACGGATCTTTCTTATCATATCGTTCATATCGTGAGCATAGCTCACTCAATGCATTTCGCAAAATCATACTTGCGAGCAAGTGATTTTGCTTCATTATATATTCTACGCTTTCACAGCTTACTGCTGTGCTACATCCTTCATGGAGAAGCTGATTCTGCCCATCTTATCCTTACCCAGGCATACTACAGTTACCACATCACCCAGAGTCAGGACATCTTCTACACGGTTGATTCTCTCCTTCGCGATCTTGGAAATGTGTACCATGCCTTCCTTACCGGGTGCGAACTCGATGAATGCACCGAACTCCTTGATGCTGACTACCTTACCCTTGAAAATCTGGCCCTCTTCGAAATCAGTGGTGATGATCTTCACCATCTCCAGAGCCTTATCCATCATTTCCTTGTCAGTACCGCAGATAGATACCTTACCGTCATCGGTGATATCGATCTTCACACCGGTACGGGCAATGATCTCGTTGATAGTCTTACCACGCTGTCCTACTACATCACCGATTCTGTCAGGATCGATCTGAATGGAGATGATCTTGGGAGCGTACTTGCCAACCTCTGTTCTGGGAGCAGAGATGGCGGGCTTCATGCAGGTATCCATGATGAAGAGTCTTGCATCACGGCATCTTGCAATAGCGCCTTCTACGATAGGTCTGGTCAGACCGTGGATCTTAATATCCATCTGGATTGCGGTAATACCTTCGGTAGTACCGGTTACCTTAAAGTCCATATCTCCGAAGAAGTCTTCCAGTCCCTGGATATCGGTCAGCAGAACGAAATCATCATCGGTCTCACCGGTTACCAGACCACAGGAGATACCTGCTACCATCTTCTTGATGGGTACGCCTGCTGCCATCAGGGACATGCAGGAAGCACAGGTAGATGCCATGGAAGTGGATCCGTTGGATTCAAAGGTCTCAGATACGGTACGGATTGCATAAGGGAACTCGTCCTCACTGGGCAGTACGGGGATCAGGGCTCTCTCAGCCAGAGCGCCGTGACCGATCTCACGTCTTCCAGGTCCGCGGGAAGGCTTAGTCTCACCTACGGAATAGGAAGGGAAGTTATAATGATGCATATATCTCTTACTTACTTCGTTCTCATCCAGGCCGTCGATCTTCTGCTGCTCGGACAGAGGTGCCAGAGTACATACGTTACAGATCTGTGTCTGTCCACGGGTGAACATAGCGGAACCATGTACACGGGGGATGATATCCACCTCTGCTGCCAGAGGACGGATCTGGGTGATGGCACGTCCATCGGGACGCTTGTGATCCTTCAGGATCATCTTACGAACGGTCTTCTTCTCATACTGGTATACTGCCTCACCCAAGATAGCCAGCCACTCTTCGTTCTCAGCGAAAGCCTCGGTCAGCTTGTCGGTGATCACGCGGATATTCTCCTCACGGGTCTGCTTGTCATCGGTAAATACAGCTTCTTCCATCTCTGCGGGAGATACGATCTCCTTCATAGCCTCGAACATTTCAGCGGGCACTGCACAGCTGGTGTACTCGTGCTTCTTCTTGCCTGCTTCCGCTACGATCTTGTCGATGAAAGCAATGATGGTCTGGTTCACTTCGTGAGCCTTGTAGATTGCTTCGATCATGGTCGCTTCGGGAATCTCGTTGGCTCCTGCCTCGATCATGATTACTTTCTCTCTGGTAGAAGCAACGGTCAGGTTCAGATCCCCCTTCTTCCACTGCTCCTGGCTGGGGTTGATAACGAATTCGCCATCGATCATGCCTACCTGGGTCATAGCGCAGGGGCCATCGAAAGGAATATCGGAAATGCAGGTAGCGATAGCTGCACCGATCATGGCTACCAGCTCCGGACGACACTCGGGATCCACGCTCATTACCATGTTGTTCAGGGTTACGTCATTGCGGTAATCCTTGGGGAACAGGGGACGCATGGGTCTGTCGATGACACGGCTGGTCAGAATAGCGTTCTCGCTGGCCTTGCCTTCTCTCTTGTTGAAACCGCCGGGGATCTTACCCACAGCGTACATTTTCTCTTCGTACTCTACACTCAGAGGGAAGAAATCGATACCGTCTCTGGGCTTCTCGGAAGCGGTTGCGGTACAGAGAACAGTGGTATCACCATAGTGCATGAATGCACATCCGTTTGCCTGCTTACCTACACGGTTGATATCAACCACCAGAGGTCTGCCTGCAAGATCCATCTTGTAACTTTGATACATAAATTCCTCCTATCCATCGTACTGTGACGGTTATCTTTGGTGCCACGTTACGATATAAATTAATATTCTACGGGTTGGAGGATTACCGAAACTACTGAAAAATCCATGTTGCCCTGCATGCACAACACAACCTTTTCAGCGGTCTCGGGGCTCGCTTCCATCCCGGTGTTACCTTGTAGCCGCCAATAATAGAAACAGAAATTACGGCGTCTATGCATTGAATGAGAAACAAGAGAAGCGGAGCGCCGATGTAATCGGCAGACCCCGCTCACCAGTCAGCATTATTTTCTTAAGCCAAGCTTCTCGATTAATGCACGATATCTCTCGATATCCTTCTTCTTCAGGTACTCCAGAAGACCACGTCTCTGACCTACCATCTTCAGCATACCACGACGAGAATGATGATCCTTGGGGTTCTCCTTCAGATGCTCGGTAAGCTCCTGGATTCTTGCGGTCAGGACTGCTACCTGTACCTCAGGTGAACCAGTGTCACCAGGGGTTCTTGCGTACTCGTTCATGATGGCTGTTTTCTTTTCCTTAGAAATCATTTCTTTTTCCTCCTGTTTTTTAAACGCCGGATACCAAGACTAAGGTCGGAGTGTCCGTAATCTGAGCATCGGCTAATCATACTGTTTCAATATACCATAGATTTTATGGATTGTAAATATATTTTTTATTTTCTTACGGCCCGTTTCTGGACTTTCTCTTCGTACATCCGGCTGTCCGCAATTTTCACGTAATCTGCAAAGGTCTGCTCGGATTCCGGATCCGTCACCACGGTTCCGATACTCATGGATAACGGGAACGGAAGCTTCTGAGCCTTTCCCTCTGCCTCCAGGGTTCTGCGGATGCGCAGCACCAGATCTCTGGAGATTTCATCGGACTGGTAGGTCTGGATCAGAACGAACTCGTCACCGCCGGTTCTGGCCGGTACGGCATCCCGGCTGCTGCACTGCATCAGGGCTCTGGCCGCCGCACAGATGGCCATATCCCCATACTCATGTCCAAAGGTATCATTAATATACTTCAGACGGTCCAGATCCACGAACAGGATCAACAGCTTGCGGTTATTCAATCTGGAGATCCGGAAGGACTCCTCTCCCAGCTGCTGGTAGCCCATGCGGTTATACATACCGGTCAGGGTATCCATGATATACAACGAGGACAGCTTCCGGTTCATATAGGCCAGCATTTCTTTTTTATGAAGATTCTCCATGGAGCGGGTCAGCGCATTCATGATCTGGAACAGATATTGCTTTTCCATCAGATATACGGCATTGCGGATGACCACATAGCCCACGGTACGCTCTCCGAAATGCAGCGGCAGGAACAGAAAATCCTGTCCCGGCTTCGGATAATCAAAAGTCGGAAAGATTCCATCCACTTCCTGTCTGTCCAGATCCAGTCTCTGGTCTCTCTCGTAGGCAAAGGTCATCTGCATCTGTCTCGGATAACCGTGCAGGGAGAAGCCTTCGTCGGAAGGGGTGGCATCCAGATGGGTGCTCTTCTCCGCCTCTTTTTTGTAAGCGTTGAGGTGTTCGTCCAGTACCAGATACATGGCATCGCATTTCAGGGAAGGAATACACTGGGGAATGCAATACATCATTTCCTCCACCGTATTACACTGCATCATCTCTGCCTCCATGGACAGGACTTCCTCGTCGAATTCCTCGCTTTCCACGCTGTACATGATCTGATTCTTCAGATGGGCTCTGGCATCTCTGCTGCTTCCTTTGCCGCAGCCACAGCTCTCCTGCCACAGCATCTCCGTGTTGGTAAAATTGTATCTGGGGACACTCTCACCCGCCCAGATCTTCAGTAGGATATCCATTCCCCTGTAAGCGGCTTCCTCCCGGATATGTCCCACTGTGGTAATGCTGGGGGTGTAGAACCCCGCCTTGTCAAAATTGTCAAAGCCCGTGATCTGGAAATCCTTCGGCGCCGAGAATCCCATCTGGGCTGCCGCTTCGCATACCGCTACCGCCACATTATCGTTGATACAGATAATGGCATCCGGCAGTTCTTTGTGCACATCCCACAGATGCCGGTAGCCTTCCAGACCACTCTTGTAATCGAAGGAACCGTACCAGATATCCTCCTTGTCTATCTTGATCTTGTGTTCTCTGGCATAATCCAGCATTCCCTGCAGACGGCAGCTGCTCTCATAGTTGTTGGAACCCACCAGCAGCCAGAACTTCTTACAGTCATGTACTTCATGCAGGTGCGCGATCACCTGCTTCATGGCCGAGTAATTGTCGATTCCCACATAATAGAAATCTTCCAGTTCATTGGCAATGGAGACCACCGGAAGGTGGGACTGCTTTGCCTTATGGATCACTTCCGCCAGCACCGCCGGGGAGCTGATATTATTCAGTTCCAGGATGATACCGTCGAATTCCGACAGATCCGGCAGGTTGAAAATATTGTATTCCGCCCTGTTGTACCCGGCATCCCTGCTCCAGTTACCGGTACTGTTGAAAATGTATAGATTGACATCCTCGTTCGTCTCTTTTATTCTCTGTAAAATACCGGCCGGCCAGGCATAGGTAAACAACCGTCTCCAGCCGTCGGTGATCAAAGCTACTTTGCGCATGTTCCTCACCCAATCTCTGTACAAATCAAATCCCCTCATCATCCTGCCAAGGATAGATTTTGTATACAAAAATAGTATCATACTTCCCCGGGAAACGCAATGTAAAAGCGATCACCGGAATGCAATAAAGGCATTGCTCCAAAGCTGTCCGGAAGCAATGCCTTCTCATTTTTATTCTGTTTCTTATTCTGTTTCCTGTTCCGCCCGTTCAGGATCAGTCATGAATGACGCGAACGCACTTTATAGGGGTACGATACTTATAGCTGCTGATCTTGATACCGGTCTTCGGGCTGCTGGCATGAATAACCTGTCCGCCACCGATATAGATAGCCACGTGATTGATATTGCCCTTGCCGTTACCATAGAATACCAGATCGCCGGGTTTTAACTCGGATGCACTGATCTTGGTCCCCTCGTTGGCCTGTGCTCTGGAGGAATGGCTCAGGGTAATGCCATATTTCTTGAATACGCTGAGTACGAAGCCGGAGCAGTCCGCACCCTTGGTAAGGCTGGTGCCTCCCCATACATACGGGTTACCCACGAACTGTTTTGCATACTCTACCAGGTCTACGCGGACATCGGATACCCCCTGTCCGTAGAGAAGTTCCGTCATGGTGATGGCGGTATCCAGCTTTTCTTCCACGGTGACATAGTCCTGGGATACATAAGCGTCTTCCCCGTCAATGGAGATCTTCACCCAGCCGTCGGAGCCGGTCTCCACATATTCCATCTCTTCTCCCTGTCCCACCTGGGTCACGATCTCACTGGTGGTATTGGGCTCCTGGCGCACATTCAGGCCATCGGTATTGGCAATCGCCACCGTGTGTACCAGTTCCATGGCACGGATTCTGGCTTCCGGTCCAGTCAGCAGGAAATCCTTGCTGACATAGCCTTCCACTTCACCGGATTTAATATGGGACCAGCCGTCTGTGGTCTCGATCACTTCACAGGCTGCATCCTTCGGAAGCTTTCCTGCCAGTTTCCCGTCTGTGGAGGGTACGGCTCTCACGTTCAGATTCCCGGATTCCACATTGGCCACGCCGATATTGGTATAGCCCCAGGAAGCTCCCTGAGCATCCTGTGCGATCTGGATATACTCCTCCAGGGAACGCTCCGTCTCCAGAACGGAAGCCACACCTCCGGAGGCCATCAGGACACTGTTCTCCGCAGCGGATGCGGAAAGCGGTGTCGCCAGCACACACAATGCCAGTCCGGCAACTACGATCTTTACTTGTTTCTCTCTTGTATGTTTTATCATAAATTCTCTTTAAAATCCCTTTACAAATATATTACAGAATTGTTACATCACAAATCTGATTATACCTGTCCATCAAGGTTCTGTCAACCCATGGAAAATTTTTCCATCATCCCACTGTCAGCCCTTCTTCTCCGCACCGTCAGAACCGGCATATGAGGGTCTGTCTGCCCCCATATGCCGGTTCTGGTTATTCTATGAATAAAAACTTGCTTATTTATCTTCTGTGTCCACCGCCGCCATGGCTGACGCCACTGCTGCTGTGATGGCTTCCGCCGTGGCCGCCGCTGTGGTGGCTGCTGCTTCCGCCGCTGCTACTGCTGGTCTCGATCCTGCGGGTGACCACATTCTTACGCAGATACTGGTCTCTGGTGTTGTTGATCTTCGGCTTTTTGCCGTCGAGATACTGATTGACGGTAGTAGTGTCTTTTGCCTTGCTCTGATGCAGGTTCACTGCGGCATAGATCAGTGCAACGACAAGACCTGTCAGGATCCAGGGAGAAAAGGTCATGGGCATGCCTTCCTTGCTCTCTTCCATGGTCCTAGTCACATAACTGATGCAATTCCTATATGCCTTGTAGGGACTTTCGTCTATGTAATCATCCACTGCATACAGCGCTTGGTCGATCTCGTAATCTCCGAAATAATCATAGACACTTCCGCAGGTAGACAGCCAGCTCCCCTTCTGTCCTTCATAGGAATTGTCCAGCAACAGAACACCGTTGCCGTGTACCTTGTTATAGCCGAAATTATTGTAATCATAGAAATTATCCGCCAGATCTCTCATGGCTGTACTCCAGTCGGTGCTGCCGACTTCCTTCGCATGGAATGCCTCCGCCAGATCCGGATCCTGCAGATCATACTCTACAGATTCGGAGATCGTCACGATCACGATATCCGCCTGGATCTTCTCCTCACACTCTGCTATATATTCCCGCAGACTCTGCTCTTCTTCGTCCGTCAGCATATCCGCATAGTCAAACACACGCTCCGTGGGATCCTGACTGTTGCCACGGACGGTCTTCGGGGTAAGCATATGAGCAACTGCCGCTCCGATGGTGATCACTGCCAGAATGCCGGCAATAATGAACCATACCTTAAAATATTTGAAGTACTGTCTCAGTGCTTCTCTCTTGATATCTTTTTCCATTGTCCCGTTATCCTTCCCTCATAATCTCTACAGCAGACTGGCGATCGCATTCAGCATACAGAGGATCGCCGCCAGTGTCACACCCAGTGTTCCCGCATAAGCCCACACCTTCGCCTTGGAGATCGGTGCGATGCCTACCAGTTTACCGGTCTGTCCGTTTACATAGAAAGGATATTCTTTGCCCTTATAGGTATAATCGTATTTCCATACCGGCAGAAGACCGTAGTTCACAGTACGGTCCGTCACGTTGATATTTTCTCCCATTTTACGGACGCTGGAATATCCGGAATAGCTGTCATGCAGCATCTTCTGCGCATCCTCCTGCATCTTGGCTCTGGCACGGTTCTCCACCAGATCGGCGGTCATATTGTAACGTTCACTGTGGAATCCGGACAGATATTCCGGCTTAAATTCCTGCAGCTCCTTATAGTCAAAAGGCTCCATCAGATCCATGACATCATCAGGCATTCCCACAGAAGCATCCACCGGAATCTTCACGAAGTCAATATCCATATCGCGGACTATATCATAATAGGAGGTCTCGGTATACTGGGTATTGCCGGTGGTCCAACTGCGCACCTTGGTACCTTCCCCGTGGAATGTACAGTTGGTGTTGTAATCGTAGAACCAGAACGGTACATAATCTCCGTAGATTCCGTTCATTCTTACTTCCGACAGGAAATCCGTCGGCGCAAAAATACATTTCTCAAACTTATCACGGATCAGCTTCTTGCAGACTTCCTTCCCCATGCGGAACGGGATCAGCATATGCGGTGTATACGCACCGGAGATCTGATCGTCCACGATCACATAGTTGTCACAGTAAGGGCACTGGGTAGCGGAGGTACTGGCCGTCATAGGAATCTCGCCGCCACAGTTGGGACATACCTTCGTCACCTTTTTCTGGGATTCTCCCTCTGCCGCCGCCATTCTGCTCACCGGCTGGCCGGTTCCCGCCGTCGGCTGTTCTCCAGCAGTGCCGTTTTCCTCACCACTGGTCTCCACTGCGCCGTCCTCGCGCTCTTCGCTGTCCTCACTCTCACAGAAAGGACAGAACATTTTCTTTCTCTCCGGGCTGTAAACTACATTACCGCCGCAGTTTTTACATCTAAAGATCATTTTACCCCTCGCCTTCTGCCTTTTACGACATTTTTCTTCGTAGAACCTTTTTTATCTTACCATAGATTCCATCGTATTTCCATATCGTAAAATGCACTTAACCTTTTCTTATCGTTCGTTCCCGTTATCCCTTAAGCCTTCATCAGATCCGCATAATCTTCCGGCAGGAACCTGTGATAGATCACATGGCATCCTTCGTCCCGGAAGCAATAGCAGTAGGGATCCTCCATCTCCTCCGGGAAACGGATCATGACATCAAAGTCCTCCCCCTGCATCTCCTCCACATAAATATTCTCACTGTACCGCAAAAATAACTGCCGGATATCTTCGATCTTACAGTCATGCTGCCCGATCAGCCGGATCAGTTCGTAGATAAATCCCTTCTCCGCAAAATGTTCCTGCACATAGGCACTGCCCTCCTCCGGGATGCAGAGGCAGAACCGTTCTCCCTTCCGGCTCACAGTCAGCTTTCCAAGCTTTTCTGTCATGCTCTCCGGCTGGCCGGCCAGCGTGGTCTCCATCTGCTCTGCCGTATCCTGCGTATCCAGTAAATGGTTCAGGGTGGACAGTGGATAATACAGGCGGATCTTCTCTCTGCGGAAACCTAGCTTTGCCTGTTCCTCCTGGATCACGTCCATCAGATTCTTCTCTAATTTTTCAAATGTCATTTTCCTTTTCCTATATTATTCCTATCTATTCCATTCTCCAAAACGAATATGGACTTTTGTTTTAATTCAGGAATTTGTCCAATTCCGTCTCTACGATCTGTTTTTTCTTCACTTTGGGAGCACGGATCACTTTGCCTTGTGCAATGACCATATCCACGTTCCGGAGTACTCTCAAATCCTCTAACGGATTCTTCTCCATCACAATCATATCCGCACATTTGCCGGGCTCCAGGGTACCGGTAACATCGCCGATGCCCGCCATCTCGGCGCCGCGGCAGGTTGCGGTATACAGTGCAAACCCATTGGATACGCCCACATATTTGTGGAAATAGTACAGTTCTCTCCAGAAATCATACTGGGTGATCCAGGGGCATCCCACATCATTGCCCAGTACCACCGGAATGTCATTGGCAATGGCGGCCTTCGCACAGTCGATAATACCTTCGAATACCACGTTGCCGTTGAACTGCTCCACTTCGGAAGCATTGGTAACGGAACGGTCAAACAGTGCATATGGAAGGGCCGGAGACAATGTGGTGCACAGGAATGCATTATGCTCCTTGAAAAGTGCGATCATTTCCTCATCTGCCTTCGCACCATGCTCAATGGAATCCACACCATTTTTCAGAGCTACCTTTACACCCTCCGGAGACTCCACATGGGCTGCTACCTTATACCCCATGGTATGGGCTTTGTCGCAGACGGCTTTTACCATCTCAGGAGCCATTTTCAGTTCGCCGGGCACGCCCTTTTCCTTCGCATCCAGTACACCACCTGTGATCATAAGCTTCACCAGATCCACTTTCTGTGCTTTCGCCACTTCCAGATGCTGCAAGGCTTCCTCAATGCTGCCTGCGGCAATGGCTACGGAACCTGCCATATGTCCGCCGGGTACAGAGATTCCCTCATTGGCTGCCAGTATTCTGGGACCGGGCTTTTTGCCGGCGGCAATATCGTCCCGCAGTCTGGTATCGAAATCTCCCAATCCACCCACCGTACGGATCGTGGTCACACCACTGTACAGTTCATCTTTGGCAAAGCCGCAGACCATATTGTAGGCGATGGCCTTTGTCAGGCCGTTGCTCATAATCTTTTTCACCAGTGCCTCGTTGTCCCGTTGCTTCTTCTGGGGCTTTCCGTTGCCTGCCAGATGGACATGCATATTGATCAGGCCGGGCAGGATATATTTTCCCTGTAAATCGATCTCTTCGTAACCGGTTGCTGTCAGATTCCGCTTTGCTGCTTCCTCCGCCGGCAGGATCTCCGTAATCTTCCCATCCTCCACCAGAAGGGTCTGTCCTTCCTGCACCTGCATATCTTTCGTACCGTTTAAGATTTTTCCGTTGGTAAATAAATACTTCATACGCTTTTCCCCTTTCTCCGGCCATATCGCCGTTTAACGTCTCATATAGTTATTATTATACCGTACCGGGTTCCCCAAGGCTACCTTCATTTTGCTTCATCTGTCGTAATTTGTGCAGGTTCTCCGTTTGCGCCGGGCCGCTTTTGTGACATACTATTGCAGCATAATAAAAGACCCGTAATGGAATCCACCATCACGGGTCCTGTGATTCTTTCGAAAGAATCCGTTATTTATTGTAGTTTACGATCTGTCCGAAATCAGCCTTCAGGGAAGCGCCGCCTACCAGACCACCGTCGATGTCTGCCTGTGCAAACAGTTCGGGAGCGCTGGAAGCAGATACGGATCCGCCGTACTGGATACGGATAGCTGCTGCGGTTGCATCATCATAGATCTCAGCGATGCACTCACGGATTGCCTTACATACTTCCTGTGCCTGCTCGGTAGTAGCTACCTTGCCGGTACCGATAGCCCAGATGGGCTCGTATGCGATAACAGCGGTTGCTGCCTGTGCGGCTGTTACATTCAGGAATGCGATCTTGATCTGCTGACGGATGAAATCGATGGTAACACCCTGCTCTCTCTGAGTCAGAGTCTCGCCACAGCAGATAATAGGAGTGATGCCGTGCTCGAAAGCCTTGAGGACTTTCTTGTTCACGGTCTCGTCGGTCTCTGCAAAGTACTCTCTTCTCTCAGAGTGGCCGATAATCACATACTTCACGCCTGCATCGTCCAGCATAGCGGGAGAAATCTCGCCGGTGAAGGCACCCTTCTCCTCGAAGTACATATTCTCGGCACCAATCATGATATTGGAACCCTTTGCTGCCTCCATAGCGGGAATGATGTCGATTGCGGGAACGCACAGAAGTACGTCTGCTTCATCATTTGCTACGAGGGGCTTTAAAGTATTGATCAGTTCTACTGCCTGGCTGGGAGTCATGTTCATCTTCCAGTTGCCGGCAATGATCTTCTTTCTTGCCATAACCATACACCTCTTCTTTTCTTATATTGTGTTTCCCACAGGACGCACGCTCCGCCTGCAGGCAGGTTCACGTACATTCTGTGGGAAAGTTTTTTTCTATTTCGACTTATTTATCATCAGTTGCTGCAACACACGGTGTCGCATTCACGATGATTGTCTATTTGTCGTCTGCTGCTGCAACACCGGGAAGCTCTTTGCCTTCCAGGAACTCCAGGGAAGCGCCGCCACCGGTAGAGATGTGGCTCATCTTGTCAGCGAAACCAAGCTGGTTAACAGCTGCTGCGGAGTCACCACCACCGATAATGGTAGTTGCATCGGTCTCAGCCAGAGCCTTAGCTACAGCGATGGTACCTGCTGCCAGGGTAGGATTCTCGAATACGCCCATAGGTCCGTTCCATACAACGGTCTTAGCGGTCTTAACAGCCTCAGCATACAGAGCTGCGGTCTTGGGTCCGATATCGCATCCCTCTCTGTCTGCGGGCATATTGGTAACATCATATACCTCAACCTCAACAGGAGCATCGATAGGGTTAGGGAAATCAGCGATGGTTACGGAGTCAACGGGCAGTAACAGCTTCTTGCCCAGCTTCTCAGCCTTTTCCATCATTTCCTTACAATAGTCAATCTTGGTGTCGTCTACCAGAGACTTACCGATCTCATATCCCTGAGCCTTTAAGAAGGTGTAAGCCATACCACCACCGATGATCAGGGTATCGCACTTCTCCAGCAGATTGGAGATAACGTTCAGCTTGTCTGCAACCTTAGCGCCGCCCAGAATAGCTACGAAAGGTCTTACAGGATCTTCTACAGCCTTACCTAAGAAGTTGATCTCCTTCTCCATCAGGTAACCTACTACGTTCTCGCCACCCTTAGCGGTGATGAACTTGGTAACGCCTGCTACGGAAGCATGTGCTCTGTGGGAAGAACCGAAAGCGTCGCATACATACAGATCAGCCAGGTCAGCCAGTTCTTTGCTGAACTCCTCACCATTCTTGGTCTCTTCTGCGCCACGGAAACGGGTGTTCTGAAGCAGAACCACATCGCCTTCCTTCATGTTCTCAACAGCCTTGGTAGCTGCTTCGCCGGTTACGTTGTAGTCAGCTACAAAAGTAACCTCTTTGCCCAGCTTCTCGGACAGTCTCTTTGCAACGGGTGCCAGAGATTCACCTTCGTTGGGGCCGTTCTTTACCTTGCCCAGATGAGAGCAAAGGATTACCTTACCGCCGTCGTTAATCAGCTTCTTGATGGTAGGCAGAGCTGCAACGATACGGGTATCGTCGGTGATCTCACCGTTCTTTAAGGGAACGTTAAAGTCGCATCTTACCAGAACTCTCTTTCCCTTTGCGTTAATGTCATCTACAGATTTCTTATTTAATCCCATGGTATTAACCTCCAATTATTTTAGTATCTAAAAAGGGTCCGGTCCTTATAAGACCGGACCCTGATAGGTCTTTACGCGTTAACGCCTGTCGGCTTATGCTAACTCGCTGAAGTACTTGATGGTACGAACCATCTGAGAGGTGTAGCTGTTCTCGTTATCATACCAGGATACAACCTGTACCTGAGTATTGCCATCTTCCATAGGAGCAACCATGGTCTGAGTTGCATCGAAGATGGAACCATAGGTGCTGCCTACGATATCGGAAGATACGATCTCATCGGTGTTGTAACCGAAGGACTCGGTAGAAGCAGCCTTCATAGCTGCGTTGATCTCTTCCTTGGTTACAGCGCCCTTAACTACTGCTACCAGAATGGTGGTAGAACCGGTAGGGGTCGGAACACGCTGAGCGGAACCGATCAGCTTGCCGTTCAGTTCGGGAATTACCAGGCCGATTGCCTTAGCTGCACCGGTAGAGTTGGGAACGATGTTGCAAGCGCCTGCACGGCTTCTTCTCAGATCTCCCTTTCTCTGAGGTCCGTCAAGGATCATCTGGTCACCGGTATAAGCGTGAACAGTGGTCATGATACCGCTCATGATAGGTCTGCAATCGTTCAGAGCCTTAGCCATAGGTGCTAAGCAGTTGGTGGTGCAGGAAGCTGCGGAAATAACGGTATCTTCGGGCTTCAGGGTCTTGTGGTTAACATTGTATACGATGGTAGGAAGGTCGTTACCTGCGGGAGCAGAAATAACAACTTTACGAGCACCGGCAGTGATATGTGCGGAAGCCTTCTCCTTAGAGGTGTAGAATCCGGTACACTCCAGAACTACATCAACCTTTAACTCACCCCAGGGAAGCTTGCTTGCGTCAGCCTCTTTGTAGATGGTGATGGTCTTGCCGTTAACAGTGATGCTGTCCTCGCCAGCCTCAACGGTGCTTGCATACTTGTAAACACCCTGAGAAGAATCATACTTCAACAGATGTGCCAGCATCTTAGGGCTGGTTAAATCGTTGATTGCTACTACTTCATATCCTTCTGCATCGAACATCTGTCTGAATGCAAGACGACCAATACGGCCAAAA
>OIZA01000228.1_pt1 | contig 32650 bp, 37 predicted proteins | sample 1588381 | NCBI WGS metagenome assembly OIZA01 (sample SAMN03283277) | human gut metagenome | biome: human-associated habitat; material: feces | host: Homo sapiens | place: Peru | collected 2012 | reverse complement strand
ACAATAGAGCAGGAAACGACAGTTCCGGAGACCAGTCCGGAGCCTCAAAGTGATGCAACGGTCTACGAGGCTGACAATTCTGGCGAAGACATCAAAGACATCAGTGGCGGTGATGCCGGTGTACAGGACGCGGAGAAGACTGCGGCGGTAAAGGCGGTGCAGGAACTGATCAATGCCCTGCCGGAGGAAGTGACGGCAGAGAATGCAGAGACCGTCGATGAACAGTTGGCAGCCATCGATGCTGCCCTGGAGAATCTGGCGGCTCTGGATGAGACACTGGCAGATGAACTGGATATGACACACTATGATGCTATTTGTGGAGCAAGGGTAGGACTTGTGTCGGTGCAGGCTGATACTCATGCTGACCATCTTATCTGTAACGATGAAAGCTGTACATACCATGCAAAAATGACCTGGACAGCTATTTCTGCATTCAGCGATATTACGCAGGATGGCTTCTACTATCTGAAGGAGAATGTTACCCTTAAGTCCACCTGGACTTGCGATTTTAATGTAAGACTTTGCTTAAACGGGAAGAAAATCCAGGTTGAAAGCGGTACAATGGTTGACGCTATTAAGGTCCAGAGTGGAAAAACGCTTGAAATTACCGACTGTCAGGAAACGGTTGGCGAGATTTCCCATGCATCCGGTGCAACCGGCCGCGGCATATACAATGATGGTACCCTCTTTCTCTGGAATGGTACGATCACTGGAAATATAAGTGATCAAAGGAGTACCTGTGGCGGTGGTGTGTATGTAAGTGAGACCGGTAGATTTACTATGAACGGAGGCAGCATTACCAAAAATACAAATAAATCGCTTGGTGGCGGTGGAGTGTATGTAGCAGAAGGCGGCACATTCACCATGACCGGAGGCGATATTACCGGAAATACGACTCCCGACAGCTGCGGTGGTGGAGTGAATGCGGTTGGTACGTTTACCATGGCCGGAGGCAGCATTATCGGAAATAGTAGTACAAGTAGTAATGTAGATAATACTTTTTTCTCCTATGGCGGCGGAGTGAATGTAAATGGTACGTTCATTATGAACGATGGCAAAATTACGGGAAACACCAGTGCACACGATGGTGGCGGAGTGAATGTATTTAACAATGGTACGATGAAAATGAACGGTGGCGAGATTACCGGTAACAATACTACTAACAAATACGACAGGCGCTCCGGTGGCGTGTATGTATCCTGGGAGGGTAAGTTTAATGTGTCCGGCTCGGCGAAGATTCAGGACAATTATCTGAACGGTACGATTAATAATAGCGGTGTGTATGTGCAGGGAACTGACGGCAAGAAGGCTAACGTCTATGTGGGAGGAAGCGGTAATGATAAGGATGGAAGTTCTTATGCAGTTATTACCATTGACAGTGGATTGACGGATAGTGCCCGCATTGGTGTGAACAGAGACAGTGAGAAACTTCCTGAACCAGGGGACAAGGTCATAATTGCCACCGGCGCGAACACCAGTAATTTGAACTATGCTGAAATATTTACATCGGACCTGACTGACCAGGGGTATAGAATTGTGTAAAGTAGTAATATCTTATACCTTGTGGCACATCAGCATAGCTGGAAATATACGCTGAGTGAAAACGGCAGGACTGTCACCGCTGCCTGCACCAATACAGACAAAACTTGTCCAACACCTAAGGGCGGCAGCATGACCATCAATAATCCGGAACATAAGGTCTACGGTGACGGTAATAACGCAGAGGTAACATTAACGCCGAAGAAATGGATACCGGCGGACAGACTTCATTATGTTGACTATAAAAAGGGAGATAGCACTCTCTACACTGCACCCACCGATGCTGGTTCCTATACCGCAATCGTTACTTTCTACACGGGCACGGGCTATGACCCAATGAAAGTCGAAATACCCTATGAGATTGCAAAGGCAACTCCCACGGCTGACAACTTTAACTTTACTGTACTGAACAATTTAACTTACGATGGTAAAGCCAAGACTGTAGAAGTCGGGGCTAAATCCGACATCAACGGCATGGGCAATGTCACCGCAGTGAAATACTACCAGGGCGATACTGAGGTGCAGAATCCCACAAATGTAGGGGACTACACGGTTAAGATCAATGTGGCAGAGGGTACCAACTACAAGGCTACAGATGACCTGACGAGTGAAGGCTGGTGTTTCAGGATTGTTGCCAATACCACCGCACCGACTGTGGAACTGAATGGCGACATGACCTACACCGGCCAGCAGATTAAGCCGGATGTTACGGTAAAAGTTAATGACGTTACACTGGTCAAAGACAGGGACTACACCATTACTTACGGCAAAAACGTGGACGCCGGTGAGAATGCCGGTACCGTAACCATTAAGGCAGTGAGCAATTATAAGTTCGAAGATGTGACGAAGAACTTTGCTATTAAGCAGGCGAAGCGGACATTAAGCTTTACGGATTCTAAGGTTAACAAGACTTACGGCGACGCGAAATTTAGCAATGCACTGGTTGACTTGCAAAACATTGATGACACAATTACCTATGCCAGCGATAACACCGATGTGGCAACGGTGGACAAAGACACCGGCGAAGTTACCATCGTGGGAGCAGGAGAAGCCACCATCACTGCAACGGTCGCTGCAACGAAGAATTACCAGGAAGATACAGCAAGCTATACATTGACGGTGGAGCAGGCAACCATCCGGATTGCCAGCGCTTCCGTTTTGGGTAAGACCTATGACGGCAGCAAGACAGCCGATGTCTCATCGGTGTCTTTTGTGGACGAGGATAACAAGCCGATAGCAGGTCTGAAGTATGGCATAGATTATAAGGCAGTGGGGGAATTCCAAAACGCGGATGCAGGGGAGCAAACAGTATCTGTCAAGGTGGAACTTCTTCGTTACGCACAGAATTATAAGCTGGAGGAAGGCGCAGACATAGTTACGACTACAGCGGAGATTTCCCCAATGTCTGTCAGACTGGGAAGTGCAACTGCTAAAAACCGCACCTACGAGCAGAATGATACCTCTGTGGAAATTACCGAACAGATCTTTAAGGATAATACAGACCAACTTGTCAACCTGACGAAAGATACGGATTATACCGTGACCGGCCAGATGGCGGATGCAAATGCCGGTGCGGACAAGGAAGTTACTGTAACAGTAAAACTGTTAAGCGGCAACTACACCTTCTTAGGTAATGATAATACACCTGCTACGACTACTACGACCACTACAACGGTGACCATTGATAAGGCAACACCGGTTATCACGGTGAAACCCGGAACGTTGGTGAAGAACGGCAAAGCAGTGGACATTTCCGACTGGGTAAACTTTAATAACACTGACGAGGATGCAGCGTTGACCTATACGCTGGAAGATAATCCCCTCGGTATCACGCTTACGGGGAACCAGTTAACGGCTGCAAACGCTGCTGATACAGCAAAAGAATTTACCATTAAGGTAAGTGCAGCATCCACCACCAACTTCGCGGCACCGGCGGACAAGACCATCACCGTAACTGTGACAGAGAAAAAAGATGCCGATGTGCAGATCAACGGTGCTCCTGACAGCAAGACCTATGGTGATGCAGACTTTACCCTGACGGCTGCCAAGACGGCTCCGGAGGGCGGTACCTGGAGCTGGACCAGTTCCGATTCCAACGTATTGGAGATCAGTGACAATGGCAAGACGGCTACTGCCACCATAAAGGTGAAGAACACAGGCACTGCCACCCTGACGGCTTCTTATTCCAGTGACAGCCACTATGGTTCCGCTAACGTGACCATTACAGTAGAGGCGAAGGCAGTTACCGCGGCCATGATTGCAGATATTTCTGCGCAGGAATACACCGGCGAGGAAATTGAACCGACACCGGCAGTTACGGATGGTGCAAATGTATTGACCGAAGGTAAGGACTTTACCTTCATCTATTCTGGCAACGTCAATGCCGGTACCGCAACCCTGACCATCACCGGACAGGGCAACTACAAGGGAACGGCAAACAAGGATTTCACCATTTCACCCAGGTCCATCAGCGGTGCAGCCATCGTACTGGATGCGGAAAGCTTGGAATATAACGGTGAGGAGCAGACTGTGAACATCAAGTCTGTGACCCTTGGCGGAAAAGAATTGTCGGCTGCCGATTATACGATTGTGAACGACAGCAACAAGGCAACCGATGCTAATGACAGCATCACCCTGACCATTAAAGGACAGGGCAACTATACCGGAACTGCCACCACGACCTGGAAGATCACGAAGATCACTCCCGAACTGGCAGACTTCCAGGTGACTCCTGTCTTTACTGCAGGAAAACTGATCCTGACCTATGACGGCAAAGCCAGAAGTGTAGTAGTCGAAAAAGCTATGGACACCATCCGCGGCATGGGTGATATCACGGTAAAATATAACGATAGTACAGAAGCTCCTGTGAATGCGGGCAGCTACAAAGTGACCATTGATGTCAGCGAAGGCGGCAACTATAATGCAGTGACCGGTATGGAGATCGGTACACTGATCATCGAAAAGGCACAGGCACCTGTACTGGAGGATATTGAGGAAAACTACAAGTATACCACAACCGGCGAGAAGTCGGTGAGCGTAGCGGATCTTGTGGCAGATGCAACCGGTTATACACTTGGTGAGGCTGTCGAAGACACCGGAATGATCAAGGATCTTTCCATAGATAAGAGCGGTGTCGTGAGCTACACACTGACCGGCACGGGAGAAATCGGAGATACGATGACTCTGCCGGTAAGCATCACCTCCGCCAACTATGAAACCGCCACTGTCAATGTGGTCATTACGCTGATGGAAAAGGATGCACAGGAGAAACTGGTCATCACCGGTGACACGACGGTGGTCTACGGTCAGACACTGACACTGGGTACTACGGGCGGGTCTGGCACGGGTACCGTGACCTATCACATCAGCACAGAACTCGGTGATGGTGCAGCTGCCATAGAAGGCAATATTTTGACACCGGTTAAGGTGGGGAGAATCTCCATCACAGCGACCAAAGCTGCTGATGATGATTACTTTGTGGCAGTGAGTGCTCCTGTTGTGATCACCATTACGCAGGCGTTTTCTACCGGAAAACCGAAGTACACCGTAATCACTACGGACGGTAAGACTTTGGCAGATGCAGGGCTGACACTGACAGACAGCACCATTTTCCCCACGGAGGGTACCTTGGAGTGGATCGACAGCGAGGACAAGGTATTATCCGGTGACACTGTGGTAGAAATGAACAAGACATACAAGTGGTGCTTCACACCGGAGGATGACAACTATACGATCCTGACCGGCGAGGTGGAACTCTATCATGTGGATGCTCCCGTGATCGGTTCTCAGCCGGTGAGCGCATCTGTGAAAACAGGAGAAAGAGCAACCTTTAAAGTCACCGCAACAGGTACGGACGTAACGTATCAGTGGATGATCGACCGAAATGACGGAAACGGCTTCGTAACGGTCAACGGCGCAGACAGCGCAGGCTATACCACAGGAGTAACGGATTTGGATTGCAATGGATTCAGATACTATTGCATTATCCGCAATGCGGCCGGTTCGGTTACAACGGATATCGTAACGCTGACGGTTTCGGAAAATATAATTCCGACCCCCAGTACAACCCCGACCCCGACCCCGGAACCAAGCCCGACTCCGACCACGACCCCAGAATCCAGTCCGACCCCTGACCGGAATGCGTACAAGATCATTGATGGCGCAGACAGCAAATGGATGCAGAATACCGATGGAACTCTCGCCATCAGAGGAGACGGCGAAATTGCAAAGTTCCAGAGTGTCAAAGTGGATGGAAACGTTATTGATCCCTCGAACTACACTGTGACAGAAGGATCCACCATCATCACCCTGAAAGCAGATTACCTGAAGACCCTGTCCGAGGGCAGTCATACCTTTGAACTTGTCTGGACGGATGGCTCTGCAAGCACGAATTTTACGGTGGCAGCGAATACGTCTGGAAAAGATACCAAGGACGACGATAAGAGCGATGACAAAGATAGCAATGGCAATAATGAAAGCGAAGGTAATGCAGACAGCAGTGGCACCGGTGCCAATAACAATGTAGCGGCACAGACAAAATCTCCGAAAACCGGGGATGCTTCTGGCATCTGGCTGACACTTTTTGCAATCTCTCTCGTGGGCCTTGCAGGAATACTTTTCAGAAGGAAAAAGGCAGATCGCAAGTAAGCATCATAAGCAGACAGCATAAGTAACGTAAAAATCCCACATCACGGAAGGGCGGTGTGGGATTTTTTACGGCTTTCACGCATTACAGCGATAGCAAACTAATCTGTTGACGGATTGACAGTTCTTGTATATAATAAGTCGTATCACTGTATACAATTAATCTACCTATGAGGAGGCTATTATGACAGGAAATACGCTGGGATGGGTAATTGTGGCATTTGTGCTGTATTTACTCACGATGATCGCCATCGGGGCGTTCTATGCAAAGGGAAACAACAATTCCGAAGATTACTTTTTGGGAGGCAGAAAGCTGAACGGCTTTGTGGCTGCATTGTCCGCACAGGCATCGGATATGAGTGGATGGCTGTTGATGGGATTGCCGGGAGCTATTTATTTGACCGGTGTCGGCGGTGACGGCTGGATTGCTATCGGCCTGTTTATCGGAACAACGCTGAACTGGCTGCTGATCGCCACAAAGCTGCGTAGATATACGATCCGTGCCAATAACTCTGTGACGCTGCCGACATATTTTGAAAATCGTTTCCACGATGACAAGAAGGTACTGATGACCGTTTCTTCTATTACTATAGTAGTATTTTTTCTGGTATATTGTGCTTCCGCACTTTCTGCCGGCGGTCAGCTGTTTGAATCCGTATTCGGCATTGACTATCATGTGGCCTTGACCATCGGTGCGCTGGTAGTGCTGGTATATACGTTCCTGGGCGGATTCACCGCAGTATGTGTAACGGACTTTATTCAGGGTATGTTAATGCTGGTGGGTATTCTGGCAGTACCGCTGTTCGCTTATCATTTCCTCACCAGTGGCGGAACCACACTGGCAGCAGGACTGGAAGCCAGCGGCGCCGACAGCACTAATTTCCTGAACCTGATGAAGAACGGTGACGGCAGCAATAATATCATCAGCGTGATCTCCGGCCTCGGCTGGGGACTGGGATATTTCGGCATGCCGCATATTCTGGTAAGATTTATGGCAGTCCGGGATGAGAAAGAGATGACGAAATCCAAAGCCACGGCCATCGGCTGGGTAGCACTTTCCTTAAGCTTCGCAGCATTTATCGGTATTCTGGGCAGAGCTTACCTGCCGGAACTGATAAATGGCAACAATGAGAAAGTATTCATTGAGATGATCAAGAAGGTATTTACCGTGGAACTCTCCGCCCCCTTCATTGCAGGATTGTTCCTCTGCGGAATTCTGGCGGCCATTATGTCTACTGCGGATTCCCAGTTGTTAGTCAGCGCCTCCAGCGTGGCCGAAGATATTTTCAAGGGCCTGATCAAGAAGAATGCAGATGACAAGACTGTTATGAACGTCAGCCGTGCTACTGTGCTGGTTGTTGCCCTGCTGGCATACATCATTGCATGGAATCCCAACAACACCGTCATGGGACTGGTATCTAATGCATGGGCGGGACTGGGCGCAGCCTTCGGACCTCTGGTAGTGATGTCCTTATATTGGAAGAGAACCAACTTCCCCGGAGCTGTAGCAGGCATCGTCACCGGTGCCCTGACAGTTGTTATCTGGGATTACATCCCGCTCATGGGTGGACAGACCCTGGGCAAGGCGACAGGTCTGTATTCTCTGGTAGTAGGATTCGGACTTGGCCTCATCGCTATCATAGCAGTCAGCCTTGCTACCAAGGCACCTTCAGAAGAAATACTCCAGGAGTTCGAGGATGTGAAGGCCAACAGATTATAAACTTTCAATTCTCTTGCTATCGAAACTGCCCGGACGCCAGGTTGCGCCCGGGTAGTTTTTTTGTGGCGAAAACCTTCGACTTCTATTGTTACGCCCTGACGATGCATGGGGCGGGGCAAAAATCTTGATTTGTGGTTGTTACGCCCCGCCGATATCTGCCTGCCGGGGCATAATCATTGTTTTTTCAATAATAAGCCCCGGAGGAGTCCAAACAGCGGGGCGCAGCCATGGATTTTGTCAGGATAAGCCCCGCAAGCATCCAAACAGCGGGGCGCAGCCATGGATTTTGTCAGGATAAGCCCCGGAGGAGTCCAAACAGCGGGGCGTAGCCATGGATTTTGTCAGGATAAGCCCCGAAGGAGTCCAAATAGCGGGGCGCAGCCATGGATTTTGTCAGGATAAGCCCTGCAAGCATCCGAATAGCGGGGCGTAGCCATGGATTTTGCTAGGATAAGCCCCGGAGTAGTCCAAACAGCGGGGCATAGTTTGAAATTTTGCAAAGATAAGACCCAGTGGTCCTTGAGAGCATTCAAGGGGCTAAGTAGCTTTGCTTGTCAAAAGATTTATTTAGCTATATTATATAAGAAGAAACTCACAAAAATACAGTGGCGAACCTGTGCAAAACGGCAAAAAGAGATTGTATTTAAAAAAATACAATTTTTTGAAAAAAAGTCTTGCAATGCCCGTAAATTCAATGTATACTAATCCTTGCTGTGGCATGATAGCTGTGAAGCGTGAGGTTGCCGGTTCCCAGCAATGGAGATCGGGTTTTCCGTGGAGCGAATGTCAAGTTAGAAAACTGACGGCAAGTCACTGTACCAATTAACATCTGCCTTGAGCAGTAACAACGTGTAAGTTTATGACCGGAGAGAAGAAAGCGTTGCACAAAGGTCGCAGACACACACGGGAAAGTGTACAGTCACCGCTTGTCCGTACAAAAAGTAAGTATCTACTTACAAAAGTGCGAAAAGGAGGCGACTTTTTTTATGGCAAATCAGGTAATGAGAATTACATTGAAAGCTTATGAACATCAGCTTGTTGATGCATCTGCCAAAAAAATCATCGAAACTGTTAAGAAGACCGGAGCTCAGGTGAGTGGTCCCGTGCCTCTTCCTACCAAGAAGGAAGTTGTTACCATTCTGAGAGCAGTACACAAGTACAAGGACTCCAGAGAACAGTTCGAGCAGAGAACTCACAAGAGACTGATCGACATCATGGCTCCCACTCAGAAGACTGTTGATGCTCTTCAGAGACTGGAAATGCCTGCCGGTGTTTACATCGACATTAAAATGAAAAATAACTAATTTTTCATTTCGATGAAGAACAACTAATAAGTTTTTCAAAGTAAAGCCAAACAACAAAACCTCTACTTAGACGTAAGAACACAGTGCGATGAACAATCGCCAGGGAAATGCGCAAAGCGTATTTCTAAGTGCTTCGAAGAAGCGCTTTGGTCCGCTATGTAGAACACAGGAGGTAAAAATGAAGAAAGCAATTTTGACAACAAAAGTTGGAATGACCCAGATCTTCAATGAAGATGGCGTGCTCGTTCCCGTAACCGTGCTTCAGGCTGGTCCCTGCGTGGTTACTCAGGTAAAGACCGTGGAGAATGATGGCTACAGTGCTGTACAGGTAGGCTTCGTTGACAAGAAGGATAAGGTTGTTAACAAGGATGCCAGCGGCAAGAAGCAGATCGTACACAGACATGGTGTTAACAAAGCAGAGCAGGGCCACTTCAAGAAGGCTGGCGTAAGCTCCAAGAGATATGTAAGAGAGTTCAAGTTTGAGAACGCTGAGGAGTACACCCTTGGTGCAGAGATCAAAGCTGATATCTTCGCTGCAGGCGATAAGGTAGACGCTTCCGCAATCTCCAAAGGTAAGGGCTTCCAGGGCGCAATCAAGAGATTTGGACAGCACAGAGGACCTATGGCTCATGGTTCCAAGTTCCATCGTCATCAGGGTTCCAATGGTGCATGTTCCTCCCCTAGCCGTGTATTCAAGGGCAAGGGAATGCCTGGACATATGGGTTGTGTAAAGGTAACTGTTCAGAATCTTGAGGTCGTAAGAGTAGATGCTGAGAAGAATCTGCTTCTGGTAAAGGGCGCAGTTCCCGGACCTAAGAAAGCTTTAGTAACCATCAAAGAGACCGTTAAGGTTGAGGCATAGTTTAGGACGAAAGGAGGACCAATCAGATGGCAAACGTATCTGTTTACAATATGGAAGGCAAAGAAGTTGGTACAATCGAATTAAACGATGCAGTGTTTGGTGTGGAAGTGAACGAGCACCTGGTACACATGGCAGTTGTACAGCAGCTTGCAAATAATCGTCAGGGAACTCAGAAAGCAAAGACCCGTTCTGAGGTATCCGGTGGCGGAAGAAAGCCCTGGAGACAGAAGGGAACCGGTCATGCAAGACAGGGTTCAACCAGATCTCCCCAGTGGGCAGGCGGCGGCGTAGTATTCGCTCCCGTTCCCAGAGATTACTCTTTCAAACTTAACAAGAAAGAGAAGAGAGCAGCTCTGAAGTCTGCGCTGACCAGCAAGGTTCAGGGAAGCAGCCTGATCGTAGTTGATGAGCTGAAATTCGACGAGATCAAGACCAAGAACTTCGCCAATGTTATGAATAACTTAAAGGTAGAAAAAGGACTGGTAGTGATCGCTGATAACGATACTAACGTAGTTATGTCCGCTAGAAACGTAGCTGATGTAGATACCACCCTGGTAAATACCATCAACGTTTACGACGTAATGAAGGCTAAGACAGTTGTCCTGACCAAGGATGCTGTTGCAAAGATTGAGGAGGTATACGCATAATGGCTGATATTAAATACTATGATGTAATCCTCAAACCCGTTATTACCGAGAAGAGCATGGCTGGCATGGGCGAGAAGAAGTACACCTTCCTCGTTCACACCGAAGCTAACAAGTCTCAGATCAAAGAGGCTGTTGAGAAGATGTTCGAAGGTACCAAGGTTAAGAGTGTTAACACCATCAATATGGATGGTAAGAACAAGAGACGTGGAATGGTTACCGGCAAGACTGCCAAGACCAAGAAGGCTATTGTTCAGTTGACCGCAGATAGCAAAGAGATCGAGATCTTCGCAGGTCTGTAAGGTCAAAGCTACTGCTTGAGATTCAGGTATGCGGCACAGAAGTGCTCGCGCAAAAAATCATCGTAAAGGAGATACAGTAATGGGAATTAAGACATACAACCCCTATACACCTTCCAGAAGAAACATGACTGGTTCTGACTTCTCTGAGATCACCAAGACCTCTCCCGAGAAGAGCCTGTGTGTTTCCTTGAAGAAGAACTCCGGCCGTAACAATCAGGGTAAGATCACTGTAAGACATCGCGGCGGCGGTTCCAGAAGAAAATACAGAATCATTGATTTCAAGAGATACAAGGATGGCATCCCTGCTACCGTAATCGGTATCGAGTACGATCCTAACAGAACAGCAAACATCGCGCTGATCTGCTACGAAGATGGTACCAAGTCCTATATCCTCGCTCCCGAAGGTCTGACCGACGGAATGAAGGTTATGAACGGTGCAGAGGCCGAAGTCAGAGTAGGTAACTGCTTACCTCTGTCTGAGATCCCTGTAGGTACTCAGGTACACAATGTTGAGTTATATCCCGGCAAGGGCGGCCAGCTGGTTCGTTCTGCTGGTAACAGCGCACAGCTGATGGCAAAAGAAGGTAAGTACGCTACTCTTCGTCTTCCCTCTGGTGAGATGAGAATGGTTCCCCTGGTTTGCCGTGCAACTGTTGGTGTTGTAGGTAACGTTGATCATAGCCTGGTTAAGATCGGTAAAGCCGGACGTAAGCGTCACATGGGCATCCGTCCCACCGTACGTGGTTCCGTCATGAACCCCAACGACCATCCTCATGGTGGTGGTGAAGGTAAGACCGGTATCGGTCGTCCCGGCCCCAGCACACCTTGGGGTAAACCTGCTCTTGGTCTGAAGACACGTAAATCTAAGAAGGCTTCCAACAAGCTGATCGTAAGAAGACGTGACGGCAGAGCAATCAAATAGTTAAGGAGGAAAGATCATGGCTAGATCACTGAAAAAAGGACCTTTCGCAGACGCAAGCCTGTTAAAGAAAGTCGACGCTTTAAATGCATCAGGACAGAAGCAGGTTATTAAGACCTGGTCCCGTCGTTCTACAATTTTCCCTTCCTTCGTAGGACATACGATTGCTGTTCATGATGGTAGAAAGCATGTTCCCGTATACGTTACTGAGGATATGGTTGGCCACAAGCTCGGTGAGTTCGTTGCAACCAGAACCTTCAGAGGTCACGGCAAGGACGAGAAGAAATCCAAGGTTAGATAATTTTATTGTTGACCTGGAGCTAAAAATATGCTATCTTTTATAGATGGCTGGGAGAGCTATGCGCTCTCCCGAGGGTCTTCCCTCGAAAGAGGAAAGAAGACGGGATATTTTTGTGCGCAGCACTTAGGAAACACACGGGTGCGTTGCGCGGTTTCAGTTTGAAAGGAGGACCAAATCTATGGCTAAAGGACATAGATCCCAAATTAAGAGAGAAAGAAACGCTCAGAAAGATACAAGACCTTCAGCTAAGCTGTCTTACGCAAGAGTATCTGTTCAGAAGGCTTGTTTCGTATTAGATGCCATCAGAGGCAAAGATGTACAGACTGCACTTGGTATTCTGGAGTACAATCCCAGATATGCTTCCAGCCTGATCAAGAAGCTGCTTGAGTCAGCAATCGCTAACGCTGAAAACAACAACGGTATGAATACCGAGAACCTTTATGTTGCAGAGTGCTTTGCAAACAAAGGACCTACCATGAAGAGAGTAAAGCCCAGAGCACAGGGCAGAGCTTATAGAATCGAAAAGAGAATGAGCCACATTACCATCGTTCTTGATGAGAAGAAGTAGGGAAAGGAGCTATTAAAAGTTTATGGGACAGAAAGTTAATCCTCACGGCCTGAGAGTCGGTGTTATTAAAGATTGGGATTCCAAGTGGTACGCTGATGCAGAGTTTTCTGATTATCTGGTAGAAGACTACAACATCAGAAAGTTCCTGAAGAAGAAATTATACAGTGCAGGTGTTTCCAAGATCGAGATCGAAAGAGCATCTGACAGAGTAAAGGTTATCATCTATACTGCTAAGCCCGGTGTTGTAATCGGTAAGGGCGGTGCTGAGATCGAAGTAACCAAGAAAGAGCTCTCCAAGTTAACCGACAAGAAGGTTATGGTTGACATCAAAGAGATCAAGAGACCTGACAGAGATGCACAGCTGGTAGCTGAGAACATCGCTCAGCAGCTGGAGAACCGTGTATCCTTCAGACGTGCAATGAAGTCCTGCATGGGCAGAACCATGAAGTCTGGTGCTATGGGTATCAAGACCTGCTGTTCTGGTCGTCTGGGCGGTGCTGATATCGCTCGTGCTGAGTTCTACAGCGAGGGAACCATTCCGCTGCAGACCCTGAGAGCAGATATCGATTATGGTTTTGCTGAAGCAAACACCACCTATGGTAAAGTTGGAGTTAAAGTTTGGATTTATAAAGGCGAGATACTTCCTACAAAAGGAAATCAGATGGAAGGGAGCGATAAATAATGTTAATGCCGAAGAGAGTAAAACGTCGTAAACAGTTCCGTGGATCCATGGCCGGAAAAGCTTCCAGAGGTAACACCCTGGCATATGGCGAATTTGGTCTGGTTGCCACAGAACCCTGCTGGATCAAGTCTAATCAGATTGAGGCAGCCCGTATTGCGCTTACCCGTTATACCAAGCGTACCGGTAAAGTATGGATTAAGATTTTCCCCGATAAGCCCGTAACTGTAAAGCCTCTCGGTACTCGTATGGGTTCCGGTAAAGGCGCTGTAGATTGCTGGGTAGCAGTTGTTAAGCCCGGACGTGTAATGTTCGAGATCGCTGGTGTTCCCGAAGAGGACGCTCGTGAAGCATTACGTCTTGCTATGCACAAGCTCCCTTGTAAGTGTAAGATCATTGCTAAGGCAGATGTGGAAGGCGGTGTGACAGAATGAAATCAAATAAATTTGTAGAAGAATTGAAGACAAAGTCCGATGCAGAACTGGCACAGGAGCTGGTAGCTGCTAAAAAAGAACTTTTCAATTTGAGATTCCAGAACGCAACCAATCAGTTAGACAATACTGCAAGAATCAAAGAAGTTAGAAGAAACATTGCACGTATTCAGACTGTTATCACCGAGAAGGCTAGAGCGTAACGCGTGGGTGCGTAGAAAGGAGATCAAACCGTGGAAAGAAATTTGAGAAAAACACGTACTGGTAAGGTTATCAGTAATAAGATGGATAAAACTATTGTAGTTGCAATCGAAGAGCATGTTAAGCATCCCCTTTACAAAAAGATCGTAAAGGACACCTACAAGCTGAAGGCTCATGACGAGAATAACGAGTGCAACATTGGCGATATCGTTAAGGTTATGGAGACAAGACCCCTGTCCAAGGACAAGAGATGGAGACTTGTTGAGATCGTAGAAAAAGCCAAATAAATTTGGCTTCGGCTAAATAAGCCGATTAAATTAAGTTTGTAAGAAACCGCGGAAGCGGTGAAGGAGGAATAACATGGTTCAGCAGGAAAGTAGACTGAAAGTTGCTGATAACACCGGCGCAAAAGAGTTACTTTGCATTCGTGTTATGGGCGGTTCTACCAGAAGATATGCACAGATCGGCGACGTGATTGTTGCTTCCGTTAAAGATGCAACACCAGGTGGCGTTGTAAAAAAAGGTGATGTAGTAAAGGCAGTTGTAGTTCGTTCCGTAAAGGGCGCTCGTCGTAAAGACGGTTCTTACATCAAGTTTGATGAGAACGCTGCAGTTATCATCAAAGATGACAAGACTCCCAGAGGAACCCGTATCTTTGGGCCGGTTGCAAGAGAGCTTCGTGAGAAACAGTTCATGAAAATTGTTTCCCTGGCTCCCGAAGTATTATAAGGAGGTTGCCACATGTCTACAATGAAAATTAAGAAGGGCGACACCGTTAAGGTTATCGCTGGTAAAGACTTAGGTACAGAGGGCAAGGTTCTCTCTGTAGACGTAAAGAATCATAAAGTCCTGGTTGAGGGCGTTAACAAGATCACAAAGCATGCAAAGCCTTCTCAGGCAAACCCCAATGGCGGTATTGTTGAGAAAGAAGCTCCTATTGATATTTCAAACGTTATGCTTGTTGTAAAAGGCAAGACCACAAGAGTTGGCTTCAAGGTTGAAGACGGCAAGAAAGTACGTTTCGCAAAGTCAACAGGCGAAGTGATTGACTAATCAATAGGAAGGAGGAAATATAAGTGAGCAGACTGAAAGATTTATATAACAATGAGATCGTCGATGCTATGACCAAGAAGTTCGGTTACGCTAATGTAATGGAAGTTCCCAAGCTCGACAAGATCGTTATCAACATGGGTGTTGGTGAAGCAAAAGAAAACGCTAAGATCCTTGAGAATGCAGTTGCTGATATGGAAGCTATCACCGGACAGAAGGCAGTTCTGACCAAGGCTAAGAATTCCGTAGCAAACTTCAAGATCCGTGAGGGTATGCCTATCGGATGTAAGACCACTCTGCGTGGTGAGAAGATGTATGAGTTCCTGGATCGTCTGGTTAACCTCGCTCTTCCTCGTGTCCGTGACTTCAGAGGCGTTAACCCTAACGCATTCGACGGCAGAGGTAACTATGCACTCGGTATCAAAGAGCAGTTCATCTTCCCTGAGATCGAGTACGATAAGATCGACAAGACCAGAGGTATGGATATCATTTTCGTAACAACTGCTAAGACCGACGAAGAGGCACGTGAGCTGCTGAGACTGTTCAACATGCCTTTCGCAAAGTAATCAAGGAGGTAAATTCTGATGGCAAAGACATCAATGAAGATTAAACAGCAGCGCAAACCTAAGTTCTCTACTCAGGCTTATACCCGTTGCAAGATTTGTGGTCGTCCCCACTCTGTACTGAGAAAATACGGAATTTGCCGTGTTTGCTTCCGTGAACTGGCTTACAAGGGCGAGATTCCCGGAGTTAAGAAAGCTTCCTGGTAAAGACGAAAAGTAATTCTATGGCGTCGAAAGACGCCGCCTAAGAATTACTAAGTTTCGTCTCTAAGAGAATTTTGCATAGCAAAATTCTCAGGAGCAAAAAGATTTAACTTAGTTTATAAGAGTAATCTTATAATATAGATGGTATATACAAAGTGTATGTACTTAGCATGATTCAAGTCAAATAATAAGGAGGAAACTAAATCATGACAATGAGCGATCCTATCGCAGATATGCTTACAAGAATCCGTAATGCAAATACTGCAAAACACGACACCGTAGACGTACCTTCTTCCAAGATGAAGCTGGCTATCGCACAGATTCTGCTGGACGAGGGATATATTAAGAAGTACGACATCGTTGAAGACGGTGGTTTCAAGACCATCCACATCACTCTGAAGTACGGCGCAGACAAGAACGAGAAGATCATCTCCGGTATTAAGAGAATCTCCAAGCCCGGCTTACGTGTATACGCTGGCAAGGAAGATCTGCCTAAGGTTCTTGGCGGTCTGGGTATTGCTATTATCTCTACCAACCAGGGTGTTATCACCGACAAGAAGGCTCGTGAGCTTCAGGTTGGCGGCGAAGTATTAGCATTCGTTTGGTAAAGACGAAAAATAATTCTAAAGCGTCAAAAGACGCCGCTTAAGAATTATTAAGTTTCGTCTCTAAGAGAATTCCTTGCGGAATTCTCCTGTGTAACTATTGTTTTCTATATAATTAGGAGGTACGGGCATGTCCAGAATAGGTAGAATGCCAATCGCAATTCCCGCAGGTGTTACTGTAGAAGTTGCAGAAAATAATAAAGTGACTGTGAAAGGTCCCAAGGGTACTCTGGTAAGAGTATTACCCTCTGAGATGGAAATCAAAGTAGAAGGTACAGAAGTTCTCGTAAGCAGACCCAACGATCTGAAGAAGATGAAGTCTCTTCACGGTCTGACCAGAACTCTGATCCACAACATGGTAGTAGGTGTTACCGAAGGCTATCAGAAGAAGCTGGAAGTAAATGGTGTTGGTTACAGAGCTGCTAAGTCCGGCAATAAGCTGACCCTGAACCTTGGTTACTCTCATCCCGTAGAGATGATCGATCCTGAAGGCATTGAAGCTGTAGTAGAAGGCCAGAACGTGATCATCGTTAAGGGTATCGACAAAGAAAAAGTTGGCCAGTACGCTGCTGAGATCCGCGACAAGAGAAGACCTGAGCCTTACAAGGGTAAGGGTATCAAGTATGCCGATGAGACCATCAGACGTAAAGTTGGTAAGACTGGTAAGAAATAATAGATAAGGAGAGTATGAAGATGGTTAGTAAAGAGTCCAGACAGTTAGTACGTGCAAAAAAGCACATGAAAATTCGTAACCGCTTCAGCGGCACTGCTGAAAGACCTCGTCTTGCAGTGTTCAGAAGCAATAATCATATGTATGCTCAAATTATCGACGATACAGTTGGTAACACTTTAGTATCTGCATCCACTCTTGAGAAAGAGATCAAGGCAGAGCTGGAGAAGACCAATAACGTTGATGCAGCAGCATATCTTGGAACTGTTATCGCAAAGAGAGCAATTGAAAAGGGCATCAAGGAAGTTGTTTTCGACCGTGGCGGTTTCATTTATCAGGGTAAAGTAGCAGCTTTAGCCGATGCAGCCAGAGAAGCTGGCCTGGAATTCTAGGAAAGGAAAGAGGAATACACCATGAAACACACAATCATAGATGCAAGCCAGTTAGAGTTAAATGATAAAGTTGTTACCATCAAGCGTGTAACCAAGACCGTTAAGGGTGGTCGTAACATGAGATTCACCGCTCTGGTAGTAGTCGGCGACGGCAACGGCCATGTAGGCGCTGGTCTGGGAAAGGCTGTAGAAATTCCCGAAGCTATCCGTAAGGGTAAGGAAGACGCTGTAAAGCACATCGTTGAGATCAACCTGGATGAGAACAATTCCATCACCCATGATTTCATCGGTAAGTATGGTTCTGCTAACGTTTTACTGAAGAAGGCTCCCGAAGGTACCGGTATCATCGCTGGTGGTCCCGCTCGTGTCGTTTGTGAGCTTGCAGGTATCAAGAATATCCGTACCAAGTCTCTTGGCTCCAACAATAAGCAGAACGTTGTTCTTGCAACCATCTCCGGTTTAAGCCAGATCAAGGCTCCCGAAGAAGTAGCAAAGAATCGTGGAAAGTCTGTTGAGGAAGTTCTGGCGTAAGCCGGATCTTCCCGTTAAGTTGACAGGGCCAACAGAAAGGAGTAGAGTATGGCAGACAAGAAGTTAAAGATCACTCTGGTAAAGTCCACCATCGGCGCTGTGCCGAAGAATAAAGCAATCGTGGAGTCTATGGGACTGCGTAAGATCGGCAAGTCCGTAGTACTGCCTGATAATGATGCAACAAGAGGACAGATCCGTCAGGTGAATCATTTGATCAAGGTAGAAGAAGCATAATCAGATAAGGAGGTGTTAGGAATGGAATTATCCAATTTAAGACCTGCAGAAGGTTCCAAACACAGTGATAATTTTAGAAGAGGCCGTGGACACGGTTCAGGAAATGGCAAGACCGCAGGTAAGGGTCACAAGGGACAGAAGGCTCGTTCCGGAGCTCCCAGACCTGGTTTCGAAGGTGGTCAGATGCCTTTATACAGACGTATTCCTAAGAGAGGTTTCACTAACAGAAACACGAAGGAAATCGTTGCTATCAATGTAAGTGCTCTGGAGTGCTTTGACAACGGTGCTACCGTTGATGTAAACGCATTAGTTGAAGCAGGAATCATTAAGAACCCCAGAGATGGAGTTAAGATCCTTGGAAACGGAGAACTTACCAAAAAGCTTGATGTAAAGGTAGATGCTTTCAGCGCATCCGCAAAAGAAAAGATCGAGGCTCTTGGTGGAACTGCTGAGGTGATGTAATGCTTACAACACTGAAAAACGCATTTAAAATCAAAGAAATCAGACAGAAGATTCTTTTTACACTGGGAATGTTAGTTGTGATCCGTATCGGATCACAGCTTCCCGTACCCGGGGTGGACACGAAGTTCTTTTCTCAATGGTTTGCCCAGCAGACAGGCGGTGCGTTCAGTTTCTTTGATGCCATTACGGGCGGTTCCTTCCTGAACATGTCCATTCTGGCATTGAACATCAACCCTTATATTACATCTTCCATTATCATGCAGCTGCTTACAATTGCTATTCCCAAACTGGAAGAAATGCAGCGTGACGGTGAAGACGGCCGTAAGAAAATGGTCGCTATCACCAGATACGTTACCGTAGCGCTTGCACTGATCCAGTCCACAGCAATGGCAATCGGTTTTGGCAGACAGGGCTACTTGATCGAGTTCAACGCTCTGAATGTAATTACCACGATCACAGCACTTACCGCTGGTAGTGCTTTCCTGATGTGGGTGGGTGAACGAATCACAGAAAAAGGTATCGGAAATGGTATTTCCATCGTACTGGTAATCAACATCATTTCCCGACTGCCTCAAGACCTGAGCAACCTGTTTGAGCAGTTTGTGTTCGGAAAAGCTCCGGCAACCGCGATCCTTGCAGTAGTTATCATCTTTGCAATCATTATTGCCATGGTGGTACTGGTTATCATTCTGAATGATGGCGTGCGTAAGATCCCGGTACAGTATGCCAAGAAAATGCAGGGCAGAAAGATGGTCGGCGGACAGACTTCCAACATTCCGTTGAAAGTAAATACTTCCGGCGTTATTCCCATCATTTTTGCACAGTCCATTATGCAGTTCCCGATTATTATCTGTTCCTTTATCGGATATAACGGAACCGGCGTGTGGGCAGAGATCCTCAAGGGTCTGAATTCCGCTTACTGGTGCAAACCCAGCCAGCCGATTTATTCCCTGGGACTTCTGCTGTACATTGTATTGATTGTATTTTTTGCATACTTCTATACATCCATTACATTTAATCCTTTGATGATTGCCGATAACATGAAGAAGCAGGGTGGTTTCATTCCCGGTATCAGACCTGGTAAGCCTACCAGTGATTATCTGAACAAGATTCTGAATTATATCGTCTTCATCGGTGCGATCGGTCTGATCATTGTATCTGTGATCCCGTATTTTTTCAACGGTGTGTTTGGCGCAAGCGTATCCTTCGGTGGTACCAGCCTGATCATTATCGTAAGCGTAGTACTGGAGACCATGAAGCAGGTAGAATCTCAGATGCTCGTTCGTAACTACAAGGGATTCCTGGAAGATTAGTAGCATAACAGTAACCGGATGGTTTGTAATCATCCGGTTATTTTTGCATTATTGTATTGATTGTATTATAGGAAATCTATTGCAAAAAAGCCGCATAAAAGTTAAAATGTAAATGTTGGGCTGTATTTGTAGCTTATCTATAGAAAGAGCAGCGCCTGTAGCTACAGGCAGATAGGAGCAAAGATGAAAATTATCATGTTAGGCGCACCCGGCGCAGGTAAAGGTACCCAGGCAAAAATGATCGCTGAAAAGTACGGAATCCCTCATGTATCCACTGGTGATATTTTCCGTGCAAATATCAAGAACGGAACCGAACTTGGTATGGAAGCAAAGAAATACATGGATCAGGGACAGCTGGTTCCCGATGAACTGACTGTTAAGATCCTTTTGGACAGAGTAGCACAGGACGATTGCAAGAACGGTTATGTCCTGGATGGATTCCCCAGAACCATTCCTCAGGCAGAGGTACTGGACAAGGCACTGACCGAGCTGGGAGATGCTATTGATTTTGCCATCGATGTAAATGTTCCTGATGAGAATATTGTAAAGAGAATGTCCGGCAGACGGGCATGTCTGTCCTGCGGCGCAACCTATCATATTGAGCATATTCCTCCCAAGAAGGAAGGCATCTGTGATAAGTGCGGACAGGAACTGGTGCTGCGTGACGATGATAAGCCAGAGACTGTATTGAACCGTCTGAAAGTTTATCATGACCAGACACAGCCTCTGATCGATTTCTATACTAAGAAAAATGTATTAAAGACCGTAGACGGCACCAAGGATATGAAGGAAGTATTTGCAGATATCGTAGCGATTCTTGGCTAAGAAAAGTCCGGATCACTGACAAACAGCAGTAAGGTCCGGAACAGAAAGGTGAATAAAATGGCAGTAACTATCAAATCACAGCGTGAGATCGAGTTGATGAGAGAATCTTGTAAGATTCTGGCAGATGTATTCAGCCAGATGGAGAAGGCAGTGCACCCCGGAGTATCCACTCTGGATATTAACAATCTGGGCGAGAAACTGATCCGTGCCCATGGATGCATTCCAAATTTCCTGAATTATAACGGATATCCGGCATCCATCTGTGTATCCGTGAATGATGAAGTCGTACACGGTATTCCTCACAAAGATCATATTCTTCACGAAGGTGATATTGTAAGTCTGGATGCAGGACTGATCTACAAAGGATACCATTCCGATATGGCACGTACTTTCCCGGTAGGGCAGGTAAGTGAAGAAGCAAGACTTCTGATGGAGAGAACAAAGGGAAGCTTTTTCGCAGGAATAGAGATGGCAAAGGCAGGCAATCACCTGTATGATATCTCCAATGCCATTGATGCCTACATTAAGCCCTTCGGCTATGGCATCGTAAGAGACCTGGTCGGCCATGGCATCGGCACCAGCTTACATGAGGATCCCCAGATCCCCAATTTCGCACAGCGCAGACGCGGCATCAAGCTTCAGGCCGGTATGACGCTGGCTATCGAGCCCATGATCAATATCGGAAGACCGGATGTAGCATGGCTGGACGATGATTGGACTGTAGTTACCGAGGATGGATCCCTGTCTGCACATTATGAGAATACCATCCTGATCACAGACGGTGAGCCGGAGATCCTGACCCTGTATTAACGAGTTGGAACGGCAGATCCGGAGAAGAAAGGTAAGATTGTGATATGTTAGGAGAATTTGCAACTTCAAAGGCCGGACATGATAAGGACAGATTGTACCTGATCGTCGGCGAAGAGGAGGAATGTGTCTATCTGTGCGACGGAAGGCTGCGCGGTGTGGAGCATCCGAAGAAGAAAAAGAAAAAGCATATCCAGATCATACATTCTTCGGCACAGGATGCACTGGTACAAAGCATACAACAGAATCTTCCGGGGGAACAGGACGAGATCAACAGACAGATCCGCAAGACCCTGGAAGAATATCTGTGTAATAAGTAATACAAAGCAGTAAAAGAAGTAAAGAGTAGAAAGCTATGGAGGAAATTTATGTCTAAAAGTGATGTAATCGAAATCGAAGGAACCGTTGTGGAGAAGCTTCCCAATACCATGTTCCGCGTAGAACTGGAAAACGGACACAGAGTACTGGCTACTATCAGTGGTAAGCTTCGTCAGAACTTCATCCGTATCCTTCCCGGAGATAAGGTAACACTGGAACTGTCTCCTTACGATCTGAGCAAGGGACGTATTATCTGGAGAGATAAGTAAGTACCATCTGGAGAGAACAGCTATGGCTAAAAAATACGCAATTTTGCCGCGATTCTGGCAGTCAGTGCGGTGGTGGGGACCCTGCTTTTAGGATTGGTCTTCCTGCTTCCGGTAGGGTCTATGCGCAGGAATGTGGAGAAGAGTGTCGGGGAGATGCTGAAGACCGGGGATGAGATTCCGGAAGATGCATTTTCGCAGTATCTGTGGAAGAACAGAGAGACTTACACAGATGCGATCATGGTGCAGAACGCCATAGAGAGACTGCCCGACAGGAATGCTTACGAGCATGCCATGTGGATGTACCACTACGATCTGGAAGAAGACGTGTGGACACCGGAAGATTCCCTGAAAGCCTTCTGTGCATCCCATGAGAATGTCAATAACATGTATCTTCATATTTATGCAAGATACTGGCACGGCTATCTCCTGTACCTGAAGCCATTGTTACTGTTGTTTTCCTGGAAGCATGTGGTATGGCTGGAACTGGCGGTGCAATACATGCTGTTACATCATGACAGACTGCACGAAAAAGGACAGTATCCGGAATTCCTCTGTGCTGTTACTTCTTATTAGAAAATGACAGAGTGTGGAATAACATCAAAAAGCTGATCGGTTTCTGCGTAAGCTGGGGAATCGGCTATGCGGGAATGTGGGCAGCAAAAAGGATCATTGCCGTACAGCATCATTCCGCGTTTCATGCGAGATTTACCTTTCGAATTTTAAGTGTTGCGGCTGCTGCGGCCATCACTTTTATCGTTTTGATCGTAAAGTAGGCAAAAAAGAGCAAAAAAATTTGAAAAATATTGAAAAAAGCGCAATAATACGCTTGCAAAGGAAAGACCGTCATGCTATAATGTAAGACGGTCTTTTTTGAAAGGAGGGTTTAACATGAAAGTTAGATCATCAGTAAAACCGATTTGCGAAAAGTGCAAAATCATCAAGAGAAAAGGACGCATCAGAGTAATCTGTGAGAATCCGAAGCACAAACAGAGACAGGGATAATCACCGCTTGATCGTCATTTGATCAGGTATGTGAGTTCTTGTCCGGTTATTATGTGCGGCTGAATTGATTATTAAGATTATCAATTTTCATAATAGATTTGGATAGAGCTTACGGGAGATTACTTGTTGATACCACGGTGAAAAGAATTTCTAAAATTGCAAAGTACGCAATTTAAGAAATACTATGTTTCACCGGAAAAAACGCGGAGCGTTTTTTCATTGGTGTGGCGAAGCTTTAATCGTGGAAAGATCGGATCGTGTCCGATTGGGTGAAAGCCCCAATCAATTAGTAACTATTGGGCGTACAATTAACAGACCAAACGTACGCACACACAACGCAAGTTGTGAGCGCAGAAATGTTGCGCAAAGCGTAAGAGATTACGCAGGAAAATGGAGGAAACGTAAATGGCTCGTATCGCAGGTGTAGACTTACCTAGAGAAAAACGAATTGAGATCGGTTTGACCTATATCTATGGAATAGGCAGACCTACTGCTGACAAGCTGTTAGCAGAAGCAGGTGTAAATCCTGATACCAGAGTGAGAGATATTACCGATGATGAGGTAAAGAAGATCAGTGAAGCTATCGAAAAGCTCGGCGTTATGGTAGAAGGTGATCTGAGAAGAGAAATCGCTCTGAATATCAAGAGACTTCAGGAAATCGGCTGCTATCGTGGTATTCGTCATCGTAAAGGACTTCCTGTTCGTGGTCAGAAGACTAAGACCAACGCAAGAACTCGTAAGGGACCTAAGCGCACGGTGGCAAACAAGAAGAAGTAATTAAGATCGTAATGTAACTGTGAGAGGGAAGCAAATGTAAGCATCCCCAGGAAATGAGAAAGTAGGTTAGTTTAAAATGGCTAAAAAAGTTGCAAAGAAAGTAACAAAAAAGCGTGTAAGAAAAAACGTTGAACGCGGACAGGCACATATTCAGTCTTCTTTTAACAACACAATCGTAACGTTAACTGATGCTGAAGGTAATGCTCTTAGCTGGGCAAGTGCCGGTGGTCTTGGTTTTAGAGGTTCAAAGAAATCTACTCCATATGCTGCACAGATGGCTGCTGAAACAGCAACAAAGGCTGCTCTTGTTCACGGATTAAAGTCCGTTGACGTATTCGTAAAGGGTCCTGGTTCAGGACGTGAAGCAGCAATCAGAGCTCTGTCTGCAAGTGGACTGGATGTCTTAAGCATTTGTGATGTAACTCCTGTACCTCACAATGGATGCCGTCCTCCTAAGCGTCGTCGCGTTTAGTGTGGATCCGTCGTCAGACGGAACAGTTTATGAAGTAACATTAGAACAAGTTGGATGAAAGTGCCGCACTGCGGCACTGTAAACAACCCTCGGAAGTCACTTCCGAAGTATAAAGAAGGGAAAATAAAAAAATGGCAGTAAATCGCGTACCTGTACTGAAAAGATGTAGAGCCCTTGGCCTTGAGCCTTCTTACCTGGGCTATGACAAGAAGTCTAACAGAACCTCTGCAAGAGCAGGCAAAAAGGTTTCCGAGTACGGACTTCAGTTAAGAGAAAAGCAGAAGGCTAAGTTCATCTATGGCGTTCTGGAGAAGCCTTTCCGTAACTACTATGAGAAGGCCGACAGAATGAAGGGCATGACCGGTGAAAACCTGATGACCATGCTGGAGAGCAGACTGGACAACGTAGTGTTCAGAATGGGCTTTGCAAGAACCAGAAGAGAAGCAAGACAGATCGTTGACCACAAGCATGTACTTGTAAACGGTAAGTGTGTAAACATTCCTTCTTACCTGACCAAGGCTGGTGATGTTATCGAGATCAAAGAGAGCGCTAAGTCCATGCAGAGATACAAGGATATCCTTGAGGTAACTGCTGGAAGATTAGTACCCGAATGGATCGATGCTGATGTTGAGAACTTTAAGGGAACCATCAAGAATCTGCCTACCAGAGAAATGATCGATGTTCCTGTTGACGAGATGCTTATCGTCGAGTTGTACTCCAAGTAAGTTTTATTTAACCCCAATGAACATTTCCTGTGGAATTTTATTCCATGGGATATTGTTCGTAAGAACATGTCAACATATAAAGTTCGCAAAGGAGGGTATTGGCAGTGTTTGATTTTGAAAGACCTAATATTGAGGTTAGCGAGATTTCAGAAGACAAAAGGTATGGTAAATTCGTAGTAAAACCCCTGGAAAGAGGCTATGGTATTACTCTGGGCAACTCCCTGAGAAGAATCATGCTGTCTTCCCTGCCCGGTGCTGCAGTGAGCCAGATCAAAATTGAAGGTGTTCTTCATGAGTTCAGTTCTATTCCCGGCGTAAAGGAAGATGTATCTGAGATCATCATGAACATCAAGAGCCTTGCAATCAAGAACAACAGCGAAACCAACGAGGCTAAGACTGCATATATCGAGTTTGAAGGCGAAGGTGTTGTAAGAGCTTCTGATATCCAGTGTGATCAGGATATTGAGATTCTGAACCCCGACCTTGTAATCGCAACGCTCAGCGGTAAAGACACCAAGCTTTACATGGAGCTGACCATTACAAGAGGCCGCGGCTATGTAAGTGCCGACAAGAACAAACACGAAGATTTACCAATCGGCGTTATTGCCATTGATTCTATCTATACACCTGTAGAGAGAGTTAACGTTACGGTAGAAAATACCCGTGTAGGTCAGAGTACTGATTACGACAAGCTTACATTGGATGTATACACCAACGGAACCCTGGCTCCCGATGAAGCAGTCAGCCTGGCAGCAAAGGTGCTCAGCGAGCATCTGAATCTGTTCATCGACCTGTCCGAGAATGCCAAGACCGCAGAGGTTATGGTAGAGAAGGAAGACGATGAGAAGGAAAAGGTTCTGGAGATGAGTATTGACGAACTGGAGCTTTCCGTTCGTTCTTACAACTGCTTGAAGAGAGCAGGTATCAATACTGTAGAAGAGTTAACCAATAAGACTTCAGAAGATATGATGAAGGTTCGTAACCTCGGACGTAAATCTTTGGAAGAAGTTCTGGCTAAACTGAAAGAGCTGGGATTACAGCTGAACCCCAGCGATGAGAACTAATTTCAGCTGAACATAAAAAGTTAGATTTCCGTATCCGGTAAACCCAAAGTGTTCGGATGCGGTTTATCTCTAAATGGCTAAAAACAACGCATTCGGTAAGTAAGTCCAAAGTGCATGGCCGGATGTACCATGAATGGAGAAAGGAAAATTATCATGGCAAAGTACAGAAAGCTCGGCAGAACATCTGCACAGAGAAAGGCATTATTAAGAAATCAGGTAACTGCAGTAATCAACAACGGCAAGATCGTTACCACCGAGGCTAAGGCTAAGGAAGTACAGAAGATCGTTGACGGACTGATCGCTCTGGCAGTAAAAGAGAAGGATAACTTCGAAACTGTTAAGGTTACCACCAAGGTTGCCCGCAAGGACAAGGACGGCAAGCGCGTTAAGCAGATCGTTGACAAGGAGACCGGTAAGGTCCTGGCTGAATCCCATCGCGATAAGGATGGCAAGCTGGTTAAGATCGAGAACGGTGTTACCGTTACCGTATACGACGAAGTTGAGAAGGAGATCAAGAAGGATCTGCCTACCAGATCTCATGCACGTCGTCAGATGCTGAAGGTTCTGAACCCTGTAGTTGAGGTTCCCACCGATGCAGCAGGCAAGAAAAAGAACACCAAGGAAGTTGACCTGGTTGCAAAGCTTTTCGATGAGTATGCTCCCAAGTATGCTACCCGTAAGGGTGGTTACACCAGAATCGTTAAGATTGGTCAGCGTAAGGGTGACGCAGCTATGACTGTTGTTCTGGAGCTTGTTTAAGCTACGAGCAAAGTAAGGATAAAAAGAGACAACCGAGAGGGAATGCTTGCATTCACTATCGGTTGTCTTTTTTTAGACTTATTTGGCGACAGCCGTACAACGAGGGGATGCTCTGCATTCCCGAGTTGCTTTGCGGCCTATCGGCTGGCCGGCAGACCGGCCCTTACTCCAGCGCCTTCTGGAAGTGCTGGTAATCTTTGCAGGAGTTCCAGTGTCCGCCCCAGGTGAAGCCATGTTCTTTGAACAGCTGATAACACAGATCGTTCTCGTCAATCTTATAAGGGAAGGAAGCGCTTCTGTCCGCATATACCGCTGCACTCTCAGGGGATACCCGTTCGCTGCCGTCCTTGTTATAGCCTACATAAGGATTATAATAAGGATTGATGTCGATGGCCAGCCCCAGCGCATGTTTGGAGAGGGAAGAGGTCCCTTCCACCGGACGGTAGTTAAAGCAGGAGGTATTGTTATCCTCCATGGAGGCGAGATCGTCGCCATCGTATTCATCGATCAAAAGTACCTTTTCCAGCTGATATTCGTTACAATACAGATCGTAAAAGATCTCAATCAGATCCTGCGCGATGGCTTTATTGCAGATCAGCTCCCCTTCTGCAGGATTTCCTTCAAAATCATAATGTCGAATGTGCACATATCTAAGATCATCATAACCGATTTCCACAGATTTCAACAGGTCCTCCGAAGCTTTACCGGAGTTATCCACAGTGGACGGATAAGAAACACCTGTTATGTATCTCTGCAATTTCTCTGATAACGGCTCGTAATAAAAGCCCTCAGACAGGGTGATCCGCTGGTCTGCCATAAGCTCTCCATTCAGGGAAACACCAGTAAGAACGGTAGTTTCAGCCATGGAAGACTCTTCCTGCAGGATTTCTGTCGAATACGTGGGAGAATTGTCGATGGCAGGCGTCGGACTGGGGGAAGAGGAAGGCGACGGTTCCGCTGTCTGGTAGGCCAGCGTCGGGTTGTCTGCCGCGTAATCTCCCAAAGTATAGGAGTTGTGCTGGGATACCCGGAGCAGTCCCCCGGCCACTACCGTGATGAGGGCAAGGATCCCCACCATTTTCCATATTTTATTGCGATCGATCGGATTCATAGAATTCCTCCTCGTTTCATTTCTCATAGATTCTTCAATAAAGTGATACAAGCATAACTATAATGGTTTTTGGGTAAGCATACAAGAGATTTTGAAAAAGTCGCGCCAGTTCCCCGTTAAGTGTTGTAAATCTGTGCATAATCTAGTAAAATAGGGGCGATATCTTGCGAAAGCAGAAGATAACAGACTCTCCGGTGCGAAAGCGCCTATGGAATGGAGAATAGTATGGAGATCATAAAAGCAAAAAATGTAGTATATGAATATATCCGCCGGGACGAAGAAGGCAATGTGGAGGGAATCACCAAGGCGGTGAATGATGTCTCTCTGGATATCGAGCAGGGACAGTTCATTGCGATCCTGGGACACAACGGATCCGGCAAGTCCACGCTGGCGAAACATATGAATGCCATCCTGAATCCCACGGAAGGAACCCTGTGGGTGGACGGTATGGACACCGGAGAAGAGGACAATATCTGGAAAATCCGCCAGACTGCTGGCATGGTATTCCAGAATCCCGACAATCAGATCATTGGACAGGTCGTGGAAGAAGATGTGGGCTTCGGCCCGGAAAATATGGGCATTCCCACCGAGGAGATCTGGCAGCGCGTGGAAGAGAGCCTGCGGGCCGTGGGCATGTACGAATACCGGAAATATTCGCCGAATAAACTTTCCGGTGGGCAGAAGCAGAGAGTATCCATCGCCGGTGTGCTGGCCATGCATCCCAAATGTATCGTGCTGGACGAGCCTACCGCCATGCTGGATCCCAGTGGCCGTAAGGAAGTCATCCGGGCAGTCCGGGGGCTGAATCAGGTGGAAGGCGTTACGCTGATCCTGATCACTCATTATATGGAAGAGATCATTCATGCGGACAAGGTTTTCGTCATGGACGGAGGCAAGATCGCCATGCAGGGAACTCCCCGGGAGATCTTTTCCCAGGTGGAACAGCTGAAAGCCTTACGCCTGGATGTGCCGCAGGTGACATTACTGGCCTATGAATTAAAGAAAAAGGGACTTCCGCTGCCGGACGGCATACTGACCAGAGAAGAACTGCTGCAGGCACTGGGCTATGCAAAGTAACAGCGGAGAACCAAAGCGATTGGGAAAGGATACGACAAAATGTCTATCATATTAGATCATGTGAATTATGTATACGGTGAAGATACGCCATTGGCGGTTCATGCCCTGAACGATGTCTGTCTGAAGATCCCGGAGGGACAGTTCATCGGCATCATCGGACATACCGGTTCCGGCAAGTCCACGCTGATGCAGCATATGAACGGACTGATCCGTGCTACCAGCGGCCATATCTATTTTAACGGCGAGGATATCTACGACAAAGATTACGATATGAAGAAACTCCGCAGCAAGGTCGGTCTGGTATTCCAGTACCCGGAGCACCAACTGTTTGAGATCGATGTGTTCAGCGATGTCTGCTTCGGGCCGAAGAATCTGGGACTGGATAAGAAAGAGGTAGAACTTCGGGCATACGATGCCCTGAAAAAAGTAGGGCTGCCGGATGAACTTTTTTACCAGTCGCCCTTTGAATTGTCCGGCGGACAGAAGCGTCGAGTGGCCATTGCCGGTGTGCTGGCCATGAAGCCGGAGGTACTGATCCTGGATGAGCCTACGGCGGGACTGGATCCCAAGGGAAGAGACGAGATCTTACAACAGATCAAGAAATTGCAGACGGAGACCGGACTTACGATCCTGCTGGTATCTCACAGCATGGAAGATGTGGCGGAATATGTGGACCGCATTATCGTAATGAACAAGGGAAGCGTCATGTATGACGATACCCCGAGAGAAGTCTTCAAACATTACAAAGAACTGGAAGAGGTAGGCCTGGCGGCACCGCAGGTCACTTACATCATGCACGATCTGAAAGCCAGAGGCGCAGATGTGGATGTGGATGCCACGACGATAGAGGAAGCGGCGGAAGAGATCGCCAGAGTCTGGAAAGCAAAGCACAAGTAAGAGAAGCATGAGGGAAGATGCGGGTTCTGACCCGGAAACATGGGCGGGCGGAAACCCAGGTAAGGAGCAATATGCTTAGAGATATTACATTAGGACAATATTATCAGACAGAATCAGTGATCCACAAGATGGACCCCAGAGTCAAGCTGGGAGGAACCCTTTTGTTTATCATTTCACTGTTCTTTTTCAACAATTATACGGGATATGTGGTCGCCGCCCTGTTTCTGGGAATGGTGATCCGCCTGTCCAGAGTACCGTTTAAGTTCATGGTAAAAGGAATGAAGACCATCGTCATGCTGATGATGATCACGGTGGTGTTTAATCTGTTCCTGACACAGGGAACGCCGCTTGTGACGATCTGGAAGTTGACCATCACACAGGAAGGATTGAAAATGGCCATTTCCATGGCCATCCGTCTGACGCTCCTGATCATCGGATCCTCCGTGATGACCCTGACTACCACACCGAACAATCTGACGGACGGCATGGAGAAAATGATGGGACCCCTGAAAGTATTTAAGGTGCCCGTACATGAAGTGGCCATGATGATGTCCATTGCTCTTCGTTTCATTCCTATTTTATTAGAAGAAACAGATAAGATCATGAAGGCGCAGATCGCCAGAGGAGCGGATTTCGAGAGCGGCAATATCTTCAAGCGTGCCAAGGCCATGGTGCCGTTGCTGGTACCGTTGTTTATCTCCGCATTCCGCAGAGCCAACGATCTGGCCATGGCCATGGAAGCCAGATGCTATCGCGGCGGCGAGGGCAGGACCAAGATGAAGCCGTTGATTTATCATAAGAGAGACTATATTGCTTACGGCTGTATCGTGGCTTATATGGTGATTAGCATTGTAGTTGGAAGGCTGCCGTTTTTACCGTAAAAAGCTGACAGCAGGGACGAGAAACGGTGCGCAGGAAAGGTACCGGAGATGGAAAGCAGGTGAGGCACAGTGGAAACAGAAAAGGAAATACAGGTGGGAAAAGCTACAAAGCGTGTACGCCTGACCGTGGCATACGACGGGACGAACTACCACGGCTGGCAGATCCAGAACAACGGAATCACTATCGAAAGTGAACTGAACCGGTGTCTGACAGATCTGCTGAGGGAGCCCATCGAAGTCATCGGAGCCAGCCGGACGGATTCCGGAGTTCATGCACTGGGAAATATTGCGGTGTTCGATACCACCAGCCGTATGCCGGCGGAGAAGATCTCCTATGCATTGAACCAGAGGCTTCCCGAAGATATCCGGATCCAGAAGTCCGAACAGGTCCCAGGGGACTGGCATCCAAGAAAATGTGACAGCCGCAAGACCTATGAGTACCGGATCTACCGGGCGGAGTTCCCCATGCCGGTAAAGCGGCTGTATTCGCTGTTCACCTATCATGAACTGGATGTGAACCGGATGCAGGAAGCGGCGGCCTATCTGGAGGGGGAGCATGACTTCAAGAGCTTCTGCCAGACCGGAGCTCAGGTGGAATCTACCGTGCGGACTCTCTATAGTGTGGAGGTGGAAGAGCAGGGAGAGCATGACCTTGTGATCCGGGTCTGCGGAAATGGTTTTCTGTATAACATGGTAAGGATCATTGCCGGGACTCTTCTGGATATCGGACAGGGAAAGCGGGATCCCATGGATATTTTCACGATCCTGGAGGCAAAGGACCGCAGCGCGGCAGGCCCTACGGCACCGGCTCACGGACTTACGCTGATGAAATACGAGTTCCTGTGAGTCAGGATCGCGTCATTTTATGACGAACTATAAAAAGTTTAAAATTTATCTTGACACTCATGGAGTGGTATCATATAATATATGACTGTGACAGTGTTTCAATATGCTGAGTCAAAGCCCCGACGAAGCATTGAAATATAGTATTCAACCGTTTTGGGAAGAAGTAAAATGTAGCCGGACATCTGCAGATTACCGTCGGACCAGAACACTGAAAAAGTCGATCACGAATCGGCGAAAGTAATATGGAGGGAACATAATGAAAACATTTATGGCTAGTCCAGCTACAATCGATAGAAAATGGTATGTAGTAGACGCTACTGACATGACCTTAGGCCGTCTGGCATCTGAGGTTGCTAAAGTGCTGAGAGGCAAGAACAAGCCTATCTTCACTCCTCACATCGACTGCGGTGACAACGTTATCGTTATCAATGCTGAGAAGATCAAAGTAACCGGTAAGAAACTGGATCAGAAGGTATATTATCATCATTCCGATTACGTTGGTGGCTTAAAAGAAGCTACCCTGAGAGAAAAGTTAGCAAAGAAGCCTGAGCAGGTTATCGAACTTGCAGTTAAGGGCATGCTTCCCAAGGGACCTTTAGGAAGACAGATGTTCACCAAGCTTCACGTATATGCAGGACCTGAGCACAAGCATGAGGCTCAGAAGCCTGAAGTACTGACATTC
>OIZA01000226.1_pt1 | contig 32940 bp, 26 predicted proteins | sample 1588381 | NCBI WGS metagenome assembly OIZA01 (sample SAMN03283277) | human gut metagenome | biome: human-associated habitat; material: feces | host: Homo sapiens | place: Peru | collected 2012 | reverse complement strand
CGCATTCGGGAAGCACGGCGTGGAGATGACCTATGATCACCTGAACGTGCACGTGGTGCCGGAGAAGCCCAATGAAAATTAAAGTCGTCGATATGACATATGAACAGGCGCTTGCCCAGCCGCCGCAGGTGCACAAAAAGCCGAAAAAGCCGTCGCTCCTGTTCCGGACGGTCCTGCGCGCAGCCTCCGCGCCCGACCTTCTGGCGACGCATTTCCACTGCGAGAAGATCGGCATGGCGCAGATCAAAAGCGATGAGCCCTGCCTTGTCCTGATGAACCACTCGTGCTTTCTCGACCTCAAAATCGCGGAGGCGGTGCTGTACCCGCGCCCGTTCAACATCGTCTGCACGTCGGACGGCTTTGTCGGCAAGGAGTGGCTGATGCGCAGCGTCGGCTGCATCCCCACGCGCAAGTTCTGTTCGGACGCGGCGCTCGTGCGCGACATGCTCTACTGCGTGCGGACGCTCAAAACGTCTGTGCTGCTCTACCCCGAGGCGAGCTACAGCTTCGACGGCACGGCCACGCCGCTGCCGGAGAGCCTCGGCAAGTGCGTCAAGGCGCTCGGTGTGCCGGTCGTGCTGCTGCGTACCTGCGGCGCGTTCGCGCGCGACCCGCTCTACAACGGACTGCAGAACCGCAGGGTCAATGTCTCCGCGGAACTGCGCTATCTGCTCTCACCCGAGGAGGCCGCGGAAAAGAGCGCGGACGAGATCAACGCGCTGCTCGCGGATGAATTTTCCTTTGATAACTTCCGCTGGCAGCAGGAAAACGGCGTCATCGTGAACGAGCCGTTCCGCGCCGACGGTCTCAACCGCGTGCTCTACAAATGCCCGCACTGCGGCACCGAGGGCGAAACGGAGGGCCGCGGCACGGAGCTTATCTGCCGCGACTGCGGCGTGCGCTACCGCCTGACGGAGCTGGGCGCGCTCGAATGTGAGAACGCTGAGGCGAAATTCACCCATGTTCCCGACTGGTATGCGTGGGAACGCGCGTGCGTGCGCGAGGAGCTGGAGCAGGGCAGCTATCTGCTCGACGCTCCGGTGAGCATCTGCGTGATGGTCAACTTCCGGCAGATCTGCCGCGTCGGCGAGGGCCGCCTGCGCCACGATGCGAACGGCTTCCGCCTCACGGGCTGCGGCGGAAAACTGGACTTCACGCAGAAGCCCGAGACCAGCTACAGTCTCTACGCCGACTACTTCTGGTATGAGCTGGGCGACATGATCTGCATCGGCGACCGCGACGTGCTCTACTACTGCTTCCCGCAGGGGAAGGGCGATGTGGTCGCCAAGACGCGGCTCGCCGCCGAGGAGCTCTACAAGCTCAAACGCGCCGAAAGGGCCGCGAAAAACGGCTGATGCAACCGTCCGTTGCGCAAATCCCGAGAGCTTTTCTTGCCTGCCACCGCAGAATGCGCTACGATGAGGACAGAAAACAGAAAGGAGAGCGGCGATGAGCTTTCAGGAAAATCTGATCCGTGCGCGCAAGGCGCGCGGTATGACGCAGGAGGAGCTGGCGGCAAGGCTCCGGGATGCCGGCTTTGCCGTGACTCAGGCGACGGTTTCCAGAGATATCCGGGAGCTGAGGCTGACGAAGGTTCCCGCCGGAAGCGGCAAGCAGAAATATGCCGTCCTAAAACAGGAGGACGGTCACATGGGAGACAAATATATCCGTGTGCTGAAAGCCGGGTATGTCTCTATGGATATGGCGCAGAATATTCTTGTCATCAAAACGGTCTCCGGCATGGCGATGGCGGTAGCCGCTGCGCTGGATGCGCTGAAATTTTCGGAGCTGGTCGGCTGCATAGCCGGTGACGACACGATCTTTGCCGCGGTGAGAAGCGTGGAGGAGACGAGGGCACTGATGGAGAGGATACAGGGACTGGTAAAGGCTGACCGCCATTGAGGCATTGTGGGGAGAAGATAAAATGCTGCAAAGTTTACATGTGAAAAATTTTGCTCTGATGGAAGAGACAGAGGTAGAATTCGGAAGAGGGCTGAATATTCTGACCGGTGAGACGGGCGCGGGTAAATCCCTGCTGATCGGCAGCGTCAATCTTGCGCTGGGCGGAAAGTTCGAGAAGGAAATGCTGCGGAAGGGTGCGGACAGCGCTCTGGTGGAGCTGGTCTTCGACGCGGACAGTGAAAGGGTGCGGGAGAAGCTCGCACAGATGGAACTGGATGCATCGGAGGACGGGATGGTCATTATCAGCCGTAAGATGCAGGTCGGCAAGAGCGTCTGCAAGATCAACGGGGAGACCGTCACGGCGAAGCAGGTCAGGGAGCTGGCGGAGATTCTGATTGATATTCACGGGCAGCACGAGCACCAGTCTCTATTGAACAAAAAGAAGCATATGGAAATCCTCGATTCCTTCTGCGGAGCGGAGTATGAGGGCGCGGCGCGGGCAGTGGAGGAGGAATTTGAGACGTGCAGGCGCCTGAAAAAGGAACTGTCCGGCGGGACAATGGACGAGGAGACAAAGGCGAAGGAACAGTCTCTCGCCGAGTTTGAGTGGCAGGAGATCGAGGAAGCCAGACTTGTGCCGGGCGAGGATGAGGAGCTGGAGCAGCGCTATCGTATCATGAGCAACAGCAAGAAGATTACGGAGAGCCTGTCCGAGAGCTACCAGATGACGGGGAACGACAGCGAGGGAGGTGCGGGAGGTGCGCTCAGCCGTGCGCTGCGCGCCATCAGAGGGGTAACAGCCTTTGACCCGAGGATCGAGGAACTGGAAGGACAGCTGGCAGAAATCGACAACTTGCTTGCGGATTACAACAGGGATGTCGCGGAGTATCTGAGCGACTGTGAGTTTGATGAGGAGGATTTCGCTTCTGTCGAGGAGCGTTTGAATCTGCTGAATCATTTAAAGGGTAAATACGGAAACACGATTGAGGATGTGATCCGCTATGGTCAGGAAAGGCAGAAGCTTCTGGAGAAGCTGACGGATTACGACGTTTATATCAGGGAGCTTACAGAGCAGCTGGCAAAGGCGGAGGAGGGATTGAAGGAGGCGTGTGCGAAGCTGACACAGATCAGACAGAAAAATGCCGTGATTCTACAGGGACAGCTTAGGGATGCCCTTGTCCACCTGAATTTTCTCACGGTAGAATTTGAAATTGCGGTGCGCCCCGAGCAGAATATGACATCGAAGGGCTGGGATGATGTGGAGTTCCTGATCTCGACGAATCCCGGGGAGGCATTGAAGCCGCTCGGTCAGGTCGCAAGCGGCGGTGAACTGTCCCGTATCATGCTGGCGATCAAGACAGTGCTGGCGGGAAGGGACGAGATCGACACGCTCATTTTTGACGAGATTGATACGGGAATCAGCGGCCGCACGGCATGGCGTGTATCAGAGCAGCTGGATACGCTTGCCCATGCGCATCAGGTCATCTGTATCACGCATCTTCCGCAGATTGCGGCGATGGCGGACAGACATTTTTGTATTGAAAAAAGCAGCACGGGAGAAAATACCATTACGGATATCCGGCTGCTGGAGGAGGAAGAAGCTCTCTGCGAGCTTGCGAGACTGCTCGGCAGTGATGCACTTTCCGAGGCGGCCTTATCCAATGCGAGAGAGATGCGCAGACAGGCAAAGCAGCATAAAAAAGATTAAAAAAACCTATACTATATACGACAAATGCAAAGAGACCTTGGCAGGGTCTCTTTTTGTATGGTTTGTATTTGAGGAGCGTGTAGAGTATGGATAGAGAAATAGAGGAAAAGGGCAGGGACAAGGAAGCAGGCGGAAGCCGGGAGCAGGCAGAAATCAAGGCTCAGGCGGGCGGGGAGATGGTCGTCATTCTCCAGAACTGGAAGGCAAGAGTCAGGCGGCTGAAAATTTACCGGGCAATGCTTGTGGCGCTTCTTGTCATCAGCTGTGCATTTCTCACGGGGATGGTCTGCTATTATATAGACAGCAGCATTCCCTCGGTCATCAATGTCCGCGCCGGGGAAGAGGAATCCTTTCGACTGGGTATCCCGGCGAAGGCGGATATTGTCAGCGTAAGTGAGGGCGGGAAGAGCAACATACCGGAGGGAGCCGTAGACATTGACCTGAGTAAGACTGTCACTATGAAGATGGATGCGCAGTCCTCCTATCAGATGCAGGTGAAGCTGTTCGGATTTCTCCCGGTGAAGCAGGTAGGCATCCGGGTCATCGAGGATCAGGAGCTGATACCTGTGGGAACGCCGATCGGCATCTATATCGAGACGGACGGTGTTCTCGTCGTCGGAACGGGCGAGTTTCAGGGTGAGGGCGGCGTGAGCTGTTCGCCCGGAAAAAATATTGTGAAGTCCGGCGATTATATCCGTAAGGTCAACGGAACAGATGTGGAAAAGAAGGATGAAGTGATCAAAATGGTCGAGGAGAGCGGAGGAAATCCGGTCGTTTTGACGGTGGAGCGGAATGGCGAGACCATGGAGGTGGCGATTCAGCCGGAGAAGGACGAGAGCGGGAGCTATAAGATCGGTGTCTGGATCAGAGATAATGCGCAGGGTGTCGGAACAATGACCTACATTGACAGCCATGGAAATTTTGGGGCGCTCGGACATGGAATCAATGATGTGGACACAAGCACACTGATGCATGTGGACGGAGGAACGCTTTATGAGACGAGCATTATTGACATCAAGAAGGGCACGGTCGGCAATCCCGGAGAGATGACCGGGCTGATCGTCTACTCGGACTCTCATATTTTAGGAACCATCACGAAAAACAGCACGCAGGGCATCTTTGGCACCTGTAATTCTAAGGCGCTGGCGCTCGGAACAAGGGATGCGCTTCCGATCGGTTTAAAGCAGGAGATCCAGCGCGGGGCGGCGCAGATTCTCTGCACGGTGGACGGAACGACGAAATACTATGACATCGAGGTCACGGACATCCACCTTGACCACGACAACGTAAACCGTGGAATCGAATTAAAGGTGACGGACCCTGACCTGCTGGAGCTCACCGGCGGCATCGTCCAGGGAATGAGCGGCAGCCCCATCATCCAGAACGGCAAGATCATCGGCGCAGTCACCCACGTCCTCGTCCAGGACAGCACCAGAGGATACGGAATCTTTATTGAAAACATGCTGGAGCATTGAGTCCGTGCAGTCCCCACATAAAAAAGAGGCGATACAAGCTTGCTTGTAAGAGCCTCCTTTTTATGCGGGGACTATAAGGCGAAAGCCGTGCAACCGACGAATGCGAAGCATTTGGCGGTTGGGCACGGACGGAATGCGAAGCATTTGGAGGTTGAGCACGGACGGAATGCAAAGCGGAATCGAGCTGCATTTCTCAAGAATGTGGTGAGAGGCGATACAAGCTTGCTTGTAAGAGCCTCCTTCATACTTTTTGAAATTAGATTGTGCGAAACTTGTTTTTATTTCAAAAACTATGTGACTTTTTGAAATAAGCAGGATATAATAAGTGTATGTATTTCAAAATGAGGTAAAAAATTTCTGCCTGCATAATCAGGCAAGTATTTTGTTTTGCAAAACAGGGAGAATTATATGAATCGTGCAGGAAAATATGTTGACAATTTAACAGGGGAGGCTGCTTACCAATCATTTAAACCAAATCCATTACCGCCGATACCGGAAATTGAAATGGATGAGGAAATCGTGAGACTCTTAGTAGACGCAAATAAACAACTCGTAAAGCTTGATACTGCATCACAGTTAATTTCCAACGCTGATTTGTTTATATCAATGTATGTAAGAAAGGAAGCATTGATTTCTTCACAAATAGAAGGGACACAGTGCACTCTTGATGATGTACTGGACCCGGAAGTGGAAACAAATACAAATCTGGATGTTTCGGATGTGATCAATTATGTGAAAGCAACACAGTATGCGCTGAAACGTTTAGAAAAATTGCCGTTATGTTGTAGATTGATAAGAGAAGTGCATGAGGTGCTAATGGAAGGGGTTCGTGGACAGGATAAGACGCCGGGGGAATTTAGATATTCTCAAAATTGGATCGGACCGGCCAACTGCTCGTTAAAAGATGCAAGATATGTGCCGCCAAATGTAGAAGATATGCAAAATGCGATGTCTGATTTGGAGAAGTTTATCAATGAGAACGTGGATTATGATCCATTGATTCGAGTGGCATTGATTCATTATCAGTTTGAAACGGTACATCCTTTTTTAGATGGAAATGGAAGGATCGGAAGACTTCTGATATTACTGTATTTGATGGAACAAGGGCTGCTGGCTAAGCCGGTTATCTATATATCCTATTTCTTGAAAAAAAACCAAGTGGAATATTATGATAGAATTAGTGAAGTCAGAAGAAGTGGTAACTTTGAACAATGGATAAGATTCTTTTTGGAAGCGGTGAGTAAAGCCGCATCGGATTCTTTGGAAGCAATTTGTCAGCTTTCTGCGTTGCATGATAGAAATATAGAAAAGCTGCCGAAAACAACTCGAAGCAAAGACAATTTACGAGCAGTTTTTGATTATATTGAGCAATATCCGATTATTGATATTAAGAAAACTGCCAAGGAATTAGAGATTAGCTACAATACCGTGGCTACAGCAGTGAAGAAGCTTGTGGAAATTGGAATTTTGCAGGAGACAACCAATGCCGCGAGAAACAGGGTGTTTGCCTATGAGGAGTATTTAGGGATAATGAGGAGAGATACATAAATGAAAACGGTAAAGAGAAAATCGATAGGTACGCACTTTTCAATGGGTGTTCAGCCTGCTTTTATCATTGGAACGAACAATGAGGACGGAACGCATAACTTTGCTCCGATTACATGGGTAAGTGTTACAAGTGAAAAAGATAATGATTAGATGTGCCCATTTTGGAGGCAAGTCGCTGGATATATGAATGCGAGGTGTTAAAATCTGTGGTTACGGGAGAGTCAACTACATTTTTTGCAAAATCAGGAATATTCAGGTTGATGAAAATTTCGTGTGTCGGGATAATTTTGATGTGGATTTGATAAAACTTGACCCTTGTCATTTATTCGGGAATGTATCACAGTATTGGAAATTTACTCGGGAAAATCGGTGATGTTTCGGGATGAAGAAAAGTGTTGCTTTATATTGACTTTTTATTTGAAAAACAATATAATCAACTTACGAGTTGAAAACTTACGAGTTGATATAAGGGAGTGGTTTCATGTTTTATTGCAGAGAAAGGGAACTTCGGGATTTAAATAAAAGATACAATAGGGGAAATTTTGAATGTATTGTAATTTATGGACGTCGCCGCGTGGGTAAGACTGCTCTTATTAACGAATTTTGTAAAGATAAACCTACCATTTTCTTTTCTGCGCTTAACGCCTCGGCACAGGAAAATCTTGAGGCGTTTTCAAAGGCAATATATGAAAAAGAGAATCCGGGAACGGATTTGGCTCCAGTCTATCCATCATTTGATGCGGCATTTACCAAGATTACGCAGCTGGCAGAAAGTGAGAGGTTAGTGCTTGTAATTGATGAGTATCCATATCTGGCAAAGGCAAGTAAATCTATATCCTCCCGTTTGCAACATATCATAGACCATACTTGGAAAAATGGGCAGCTATTTTTGATTTTATGTGGGTCATCCATGAGCTTTATGGAATATCAAGTCTTGGGATATGAAAGTCCGTTGTATGGACGACGTACCGGACAGTTGAAGATTCAGGCATTGTCGTATAGAGAAATTAAAGAATTTAATCCGTCACTTACAGCCGAGCAACAGGCGTTTGTCTATGGTATTACCGGTGGAATTCCTCATTATATCAATAAACTTGCTGTTGTAAATGATGTGGATGCGGCACTAAAGGAGAACCTTTTTAATACATCAAGCTATCTGTTCGAGGAGCCTGAAAATCTGTTGAAGCAGGAACTTAGGGAGCCAGCGATTTATAATTCGGTTATTACAGCAGTTGCGGGTGGAGCGTCACGTTCCAATGAAATTTCTACCAAGATCGGAATAGAAGCACCGGTTTGTGCGAAGTACCTGAAGGTATTATTGGATCTTGGCATTTTGATAAAGAAAACCCCGATTGCTGAGAAACCGGGAAAGAGAACAATTTATGCAATCGGAGATAATTTTTTCAAATTCTGGTATCGTTTTGTACTTCCGAACACATCCGCAATCAGTGCCGGGAGAATAGAGTATATTTATGATTCTGTTATTAAAAAGCACTATGCGGATTATATGGGACATGTTTTTGAGCAGATGTGCAGAGAATATTTATTTTTATATGCAGAAGACGTACCTATCCTGTTGTCCGATATTGGTCAGTGGTGGGGAACTGATCCTAAGCGAAAAAAGGAAGTGGAAATAGATATTGTTGGTACTCCGGCAGAGGGAATGGAATATCTTATTGGTTCATGTAAGTATAAAAATGAACCGATTGGTGTAGACGAATTGGAACTAATGAAGGAATATGCGGGAGTTTTCGGTAAAGGGAAAGGGTATCATTATTATATTTTTTCAAAAAGTGGTTTTACGAATGGCTTAAAGGAACTTGCTGAGAAAGGTGAAGTTAGACTGGTATCCTTGGAGGATATGTATAGGTGATGTCTGACATTTCACCAGCAAGAAAGAAAGGACCGTTGAATATGCTTGACAGACCATTACTAAATTTTGCGTTTTGCATAGATTTTAGTAATGGTTTTGTCGTATGTATGGAAAAGCATCAAATTTGCAGAAATTTTTGCAAAATCAGGAATATTCAGGTTGATGAAAATTTCATGTGTCGAGATAATTTTGATGTGGATTTGACAAAACTTGACCCTGTCATTTATTCGGGAATGTATCACAGTATTGGTAATTTACTCGGGAAAATCGGTGATGTTTGAACAACCTTCGCAAACTCAGATTTCATATTCATCTTCCACATATTCTGCAATATCTTCAAGTCTGCAATTCAGAATTTTACATAACTGGTTCAGGGTATAGCTGTTGACATTTTCGTTTTTACGCAATCTGTCAAGCTGCCCTGTGCTTATGTGATAGTCTTTGATTAACTTATATTGAGAAATATTCTTCTCTTTCATTGTTTTCCACAACTTATCATATATTATCATTTTTTGCATTCACCTTGGAAAAATAGTGTATGCAAAAATTTTATTTTATAGCCTTTCTATTGACAATTGCCCGTATGCGGGCTATACTTGGTGAGAATTTACAATCGAAAAAACGAAGGAGAATATTGTGATGAAGAAACTTTATAAGATTTTTCTGATTGGCACCATGTCATTGATGCTTGCAGCCTGTGGAAATGATGAAGCGAATGCTACAAAAGCAGTGGAAGAGGGGAACGGTGTAGAAGAAACTGTAGAGAAGTCTGTTACAGAGGAGTCTGTTGCAGAAGAGCCTGTTACAGAGCCTGCCACAGAGGAATCAACTGTCGTAGAAGAGAAAAACACGACAGAGTATCAGCTGACGCAGATGGACACCGGATTTTATGGTGGAATTGCGTGGGCAACTGTTTCCGGTGATACCGGTACAAAGCATGTACTCATCAACAAGGAGCTTCAGGTTGTATATGAATTGCCGGAAGGAATGGAAACAGGAGATATTTTTGATGGGAAAGCGATAGTAATTCACTCTGACCAGTCTGCTAATCCGGGATTTATGATACTGGGTGCAGACGGATCGATGCTGTATGAGTGCTCTGATAATCTGACAGGAGAAAGTTATCCTGGATATAATGTTAATTTTACCAGAGATGGCAGCACGATATATGAGAGGAAAGAGAGCGGATTAACTGCGAATACTGCTTATGCCTGTATTTTGAATGATAAGTTTGAAACGGTTGCACAGATTGAAATACCTGAAGATTGTGGCAGGATGGATGCGCAAAGATTCTATTATTGTTTGTCCGATGGTGTGTATGGCGGCAGTCAGTTAAGTCACGATAATATAAATATGGGACAATTAATACTGAATGCCAATGAACATAATACAATTAATATTAATAATTCTATTGGTAATCAGTTGATTTTTATTGTTCATGACATGGACAGATGCGCCGGATTGGAATTATATGATTATGGCAGTAAAAGACTGACGGTTGTTAATGCAGAAAATTTTAATTATAGCGAAATTGCTGACCGGGCAACACTGGAGAATCTGGCAACCGAAAATGGTAAGATGTATAATGCTGATTTTTATCTGATGGAGGCTAGCCTGGATTTTGATTATTATGGGATTCAAGAGGAGGAAACAGCAATTACTTTTAATCATGGATTTATGGATTATACAGTGCAAAATGATGGTGTTAAAGGTATAGAAGGGATTGCTCTTCCGGATTTTGGTGCAGAAGTCACAAATTTCAGATTATCCAATGATGGCGAATACGTTGCACTTCAACTGAGAGGGGCAGATGGGAACATGTATTATACCGTGATTGGAAATGATGGACAAAAGCTTTATGATCCTGTTACAGTAGCACAGATAGACGGACAGGGATATAACAATATGAATTTTTTATGCTGGTGTGGAGATTGGGGTGTCTGCGACGGATATATCCTGTATGAAGGTGGTGCGGGAATCACAACAGATGGAAAAATATTCCAATGGGGAGATGGCACTGCTCTGCCTGGTATAGGAGAAGATTCGTTCTTACATTTTCTGAGTCTGCATGGTAGTTCTAACACACATGAAATTACATTATCAGGCGGATATGTGGTCTGCAATAGCAAATTGTATTCGACGGATGGAACAGAGGTTACAACGGTAACCGCTGTAAAATAGAAGCAACTGAAATACATAAAATTTATTTGGAAAGTGATGCGGCTTTATTGAAGATTATGAAGCTGCATCACTTTTTATATTGGCTGCCCCAATTCTGTTAAAATAGACATTGACATTTCCACACACTTGCTGTATTATGCAAATAGTACAGTATAACAGTAATACAGTCATACATAGAATAGAGTACTGAAATCATAAAATGGGAGATGGAAAATGAGTGCACTTGTCGAGATCAATAACATTTGTAAGATCTATAATCCCGGAGAGAATGAGGTACGGGCGCTGGATCATGTGAGTGTCAGCATTGACGAGGGGGAGTTTGTGGCAATTATCGGACAGTCGGGCAGTGGTAAGTCAACCTTGATGAATATGCTCGGATGTCTGGATGTGCCGACCAGCGGCGAGTACCGGTTGCACGGACAGAATGTCTCGGAGCTGACGGATAATGAACTGTCTGACATCAGAAACAGGGAGATCGGCTTTATCTTTCAGGGCTTTAATCTGATCGCTAATCTGACCGCATTGGAAAACGTTGAGCTACCGCTGATCTATCGGGGCGTGCCGAGAGGAGAAAGAGTCCGGCTGGCGAGAACGGCGCTGGAGAAGGTCGGGCTGGGAAAGCGGATGGAGCATAAACCGGCGGAGATGTCCGGCGGACAGCAGCAGAGAGTAGCCATTGCGAGAGCAATTGCGCAGGCACCGCCGATCATTCTTGCGGATGAGCCGACGGGAAATCTGGATTCCCGTTCCACGGAGGAGATCATGGCTATCCTGCAGGAGCTGTATGAGGAGGGCAGGACGGTGATACTGATCACGCATAACAATGAGATTGCGGACAGAGCAAAGCGCATTATACAGATCAAGGACGGAAAAATCGAGAGCGACACCAGAAGCGGAACGGAAAACAAGTAGTGACAGACAACAATATATAGAGCATATAATCAGCGAGAGGAAGAGAAGAAAATGAGCAGTGAAGGAAAGAAGAAAAAGAAAAAAGGGAAATTGGTCGTTGGCATCGTCGTGGGAGTGCTTGCTGTGGTGTTCATCGGCTTTCGGATCATTTTGGGAATGGGGAGTGTCGGAGCGGGCATTCCGGTGACGACAGCACATGCGGAACGCGGTGATCTTCAGGAAAAGATAACGACCAACGGAACAGTGCTCAGCGAGGAAGTGAAGGTTATTTTCTCACCGGTGAGCGGAACGATCAGCGAGGTGAAGGCCGCTGCCGGAGATCTGGTTCAGGCGGGAGATGTGCTGATCAGCTATGATCTGGAAAAGATGGAGAGCAGCATCCGGCAGTCCGAGCTTCAGCGTGACAGAAGCGAAGCGGTTTACAACAGTGCAGCAAAGACGGATTCCAGGAACCGCCAGAAAAAGAAGGAGGCGACAGCGAATCTGGAGGTGCTGAATCAGCAGATCGCGGACACAAAGACCTACATAAGCAACCTGCAGAATGAACTGAATGTGAATCAGCGAGACAGCAATAATGCGATCGTTAAGGAGACAGCAAACCAGAATAACAGACTGAAGCAGCTGCAGGAGGAGCTTGCCGCGCTGGAAGGACTGGCAAAGAATCCGGAGGGACTGCCGGCAGATTACGCGGAGCAGCTTGCAGCGAAAAAGAAAGAGATCGAGGATGTCAATACCGTTATGACGAATCTTGAGATTGCAAGAAATAATGTTTCAAATAATGATTATGTAACCGAAACTCAAAAGAAAATTTCGGATGCACAGGAACAGCTGACGCAGTATGAAAAGGACAAGGCGGAGATGGAAAGCCAGCTGACCGGCAGCGAAAACGCAATACAGGATTCCTACACAAAACAACAGCAGGAGATTGACAAGGAACTCTCAGAGCTTTCCTATCAGGACACTCTGGCAGAGTATGAGAAGGCGAAAGCCGGAATCGTCGCAGATTTTGACGGAATCATTACGGAGTGCAACGCCGTTGCGGGGGCGGGAGTGACCAGCGGAATGCAGCTTCTGACCTTGCAGAGCAGCGACAGACTCAAGATCTCATTCCGGGCATCGAAGAACGAGGTGGCAAAGCTGGAGCTGGGGCAGAAGGCGGATGTCACAATCTCGGGAAAGACTTATCAGGGTGAGATCAGCAAGATCAACAGAATGGCTGAGGCAAATTCCTCGGGAACACCGATGGTAGGTGTCGAAATTCACCTGTTAGAGACAGGGGATTCCATTATTCTGGGGATGGATGCCAAGATCACCGTATATACAAGAAAAACAGAGGCGGCGCTTCTGGTGCCGGTGGAAGTGATTAACGCTGACAGGGACGAGGATTTCCTGTATGTGGCAGAGAATGGGATAGCAGTGAGGAAACCCATTGTCTGCGGTATATCCACAGACCAGTACACGGAGATTCTGGAAGGAATCAGCGAGGAAGATGAGATCATCATTAGTTCGGTCGGCAGTGTTGAGGAGGGTATGGCGGTAACCGTACTTGGTGGTTCGACAGAGCAGTAACGGCAGGCTGCGAATGCAGCGGAATGTGAGGAGAAATGGCACAGATTTTGGAATATATAAAGATTGCCCTGATGAATATCAGAAGTAATAAGGGACGTTCCTTCTTGACGATGCTGGGAATCATCATTGGTATTTCCTCCGTTATTATGATTATCTCCATCGGCAACGGAGTTAAGGGTGGCATCAACAGTGAATTGAATGCCATGGTAGGGGGACAGATCTATGTGTACTCCGACGGGCAGAATGATGAGGGCATCTCTGTGGAATTTACCGATGAGGATATAGATGCCTTGCAGACGAAGGTTGCAAACGTGAAGGCGGTGACACCGAGGTGGACGCTGAGCGGCACGGCGACCGGAAGAAAGGGAATCTATACGGCATCCATGTCGCTTGGCATGCCGGGGCTTGAGTATGTGAGCAGCGATCCGATCATCGCGGGAAGATACTTTAATGAAAATGATTATTATTCTGCATACAAGGTCTGCGTTGTGACAGAGGCGAGTGCAAGAGCAATGTTCGGTACCACGAACGTGGTCGGTATGACCTTTGACTTCACCATGTACGGATCGACGCAGGAGTTTACCATTATCGGAATACGGAAGGATAACGCTTCCGTGCTGGTGACTGTGGCGGGCACGGAGACGGTTTCCATAGAGGCGCCGCTCTCGGCGATAAGGGAGGCTGGCTTTGAGATCGTGAATGATGCCCTGCTGATTATCAGTGACGGCGCGGAGAACGCAAGCCAGGTCGCTGCCGATTCGGTGAAGCTGATGGAGAACCGTCATGATGTCCGGGGAAAAAATGTTATCAAGGTGGAGAACTTTAACGATTACATGAGCCAGATGAATGATATTCTGAGTTATGTCACGATCTTTGTCGTGTTCGTGGCGGCGATCTCCCTGCTGGTCGGCGGCATTGGCGTTATGAATATCATGCTGGTATCTGTCACGGAGCGGACGAGAGAGATCGGTATCCGAAAGTCACTCGGAGCCAGAACGGGGTCCATATTGCTGCAGTTTTTGTCCGAGTCAGCCATTATTACACTGCTTGGCGGCATTATCGGCATTGTGATCGGCGTGCTCGGGGCAACCGGAGTCTGTACGTTGATTGGCTTTACAGCGAGAATCAGTGTCGGAACGGTGATCGGAGCCAGTCTGTTCTCGTCGGCGGTGGGAATCTTCTTTGGCATTTATCCGGCAAGAAAGGCGGCAAGGCTAAGCCCGATCGAAGCATTGCGCCATGAGTAAATAATCTTGGAATTATATTGTGGAAAAAAGAATTTTGTAATACAATGTAGTAGAAATATCGTATGACTATGTGGTTGATGATATTCAACATCCACTTGTGGGGGCAGGAGAAAAGGAGAGTGCATTATGACGACGACAATTTTGACGCGCAGTGAAAATCTGGTTGAAAATAAGATGAAAATCAAAAGGATTTTCCCGATGGAAAGCAGCGTGGTTCATCTCGCCTGTGCGGGTGTGTATGCGAATAAGGACGCGGTCGTGGATGAAGAAAAGCTGCTGAAATGTAAGACGATGCTGAACAGTGAAGTGGGCTTCTTTTCCAATTTCAGAAGCACAGCGCGCCCTATCATTATCTCAATGCTTGCGCTGAATGACGATCCGGAAGGGCTGCTGTCGAGAGCGTTGGAGGTCTACAGTCTGTTGAAGGAGGATTTCCTGTCATCGATCTATTTGCCGTTGACGGCAATGGTGATTGCTGAAAATGCAGAGCCGGAGAGATATCAGGAGATCGCGAAGCGGACAAGGGGACTTTATATACAGATGAAGTCGGAACATCCCTTCCTGACATCGGGCGAGGACAGTGCGCTGTGTGCGCTTATGGCACTTATGGATAAGACAGACAGTGAGATGATTCGGGACTCGGAGGAATGCTACCGGATTCTGAGAAAGCAGTTCCGCACCTCTCATTCCGTGCAGGGGCTGAGCAATGTGCTTGCCCTGTTTGACGGAACGCCGGAAGAGAAATGCGAGCGGACGATCACTTTTTTCGGAAAGCTGATGGTTGCAGGCTTCCGTTATGGTGTCGGCTATGAACTGCCGACGCTGGGTGTGCTTTCCATGACGGGAGGGGATCTGGACAATCTGGTCACGGACGTTGTCATTGTGCATTCATGGCTCTCGAAGCAGAAGGGCTTCAGAATGTTCAGCGGGATTCCCTATAAACAGTGCCTGATGTATGCGGGCATGATTGTGGCGAGAGACAATATTCAGGCAAAGCTGATGCAGACGACGGCAGTGACCGGTACGTTGGCCTTAGTGGTTGCACAGCAGACTGCTGTCTGTGCGGCAGCAGCGTCAAGCGCGGCGGCAGCTGCGAGTAGCAGTTCACATTAAAATGGTGTAATAGAATTGAGATGATATGAAAATAACAGAATCGTTCGCAAATTTACCTGCGGACGATTCTGTTATTTGTTTTGATTAAATTCATTTATTAATTCCGATACAATCTGAAATTGCGAATCGGTCAGTTGGTTCAACGCCGTATACAACGCATCTATTTCCTTTGGATATGAGGAGTCAAAATTGAAAAAATCCATAGGACTGATCTCCAGATAATCACAAATATAAAAAAAGTTGGTCAAAGAAGGAAGTGATTTCCCTGTTTCAATATTGTTAATATAACCGGGATTCTGCCCGATCGATAAGCTCATATCACGAGCCGACACACCCTTCTTTATGCGTAATTGGCTCAAGCGGTTTGCAAATTTTTCTTCATACATATTCAACACCCCTTGCTATATTGTATCTAATATCTGTATGAAATATGTTGGAATACAGATGATAAAAACATTGAAATATAGGATTGTAGATGATATAATTGCCTTTGTGAAGGAAATAAACCAATTTATAAAAAGGAACGGAGAGATAAGATATGCAACGCGGGAAGAAAACGAGAAAAATGAAATGGATTTTTCTGGTATTGCTTATGACGACGATTTTGTCCGGCTGTGGAAGAGAAGAGCAGCGGGATGAGGAAGCGACAGATGCAGAGCAACAGCCGCCCATAGTCATGGTCGGAGATTCCGAACAGAATAGAGGTACAGATGTGGTTCTGGTGATGGACGAGAGCGGTTCCATGCGCAAGGCGGATAAGGAAAGGTTGGCGATTGAGGCGGCGAAACTATTCGTAGACATGGAAAAGACATCCAATGCGTCGATTGCACTGGTGGAATTTTCTAACAAGGTCGTTTCTTCCGGTCTGTTAGATACAAGCCAACAGGAGAATAAGAATCAGTTGAAGGAGGTATTGGATGGGGTGCGTTACTCTGCCCCCGCGCATACGGATACCGGAGCGGGACTGTTAGAAGCGGTATCTGTTCTGGATGGAAGTGATGTTCGGAACGAAAAGGTAATTATACTTTTTACAGATGGGAAAACAGACATTGATGCAGGTACACCAAACCGAACGATAGAAGATTCGCTGAATGATGTAAACACTGCCATTCAGGAAGCTGCACAGAAGGGGTACAAGATCTACTGCATCGGACTCAATGCGGATGGAAAAGTAGATGAAGAAATGCTGAGAAACATCGCGGCGTCTACTGATGGGCAGTACAAGATTGCAACAGATGTAAATGATTTGCCGGACTTCTTTAATTCTATCTTTGCGCAGATAGATAAGTCTGAAAAGCAGAATATTGATGAATTTGATGCAGACGGAAATTATCATGAGATGCATTTTACGATAGATAACAGTAGCGTTATGGAGGCCAATATTGTGATTCTGTCTTCTATGCAGATCGAGGATATTTGCCTGACTGATCCTTCTGGAACGGAGGTGGATATTCAGGAAAATACGAGGGTGGAATTCAATAATTCCGCAAAATACTCTCTTTTGAAGCTGTTCACTCCCGATGTTGGCGAGTGGAGCATAAAGGTAAAAGGAGTAACGGGAGACCATATAAAAGTAAACCTCATCTATAACTATGATATTGATCTGATTGTGGAGGCTGAAAATACAGTCGTTGTAAAGGGAAAAAAGATTAATTTACAGGTTTATCTGTATTCCCGTGGCGAAAAGATAACAGATAAAGCAATTTACCAGAATATGTCGGGGTATCTGACGATACAGAACAAAAATTCTCAGGAACAGCAGCAGGAAGAATTGAAGCTGGGGTGGAACGGCGACTGTTTAGAGGGAGGCTTCTATGCGATGGAAATCGCGCAATATGAAGTCAGCGTACATGTGGATGGAAGCGGTTTCTACCGTGACAGTGACAGCTTTAGTATAGAAGCAGTGAAAAGCCCTCCTTTGACCAAGAAGCAATTCGAGGAGATAAAGCTGCGTCCGGGAAAAAGCAAGGAACTCGATCTGGAACAGTACTTCTATGATCCTGACGGGGACGGCGAAATTAACTATTCCGTCTCTAATACAAATGAGTTTGTTAAGGCGGAACTACAGGAGCAGACACTGTTGCTGAAGGCGGAGAAGATCGGTGAGGGAAGAATCACGATTATTGCCGAGAATGGTTCAGTGGAGAAGACCGAAAAGAGGATAACGATCGTTGTAATGTCTTTTATGCAGGCATATGGAAAAGTATTGTTAGTAATTCTTGCTGTTGCTATTCTCGTCGGGATCATCATACTCTGCCGCAGAAGAAAAAGAAGGCTCTATGGTTCTTTTCAGATTAGCGTTCTTTCTGCCGCGAAAAATCAATACGGCATTTTCGATACGGAGGAGTTTGACATTCTGAGTTCAATTTCAGCGGAGTCCGTAGGAAAACGGGGCTTTGCACTGAGCAGTCTGTTAAGACTGATCGCCGGATATTATATGGAGACGGATGAGGAGAAAAAGCAACGGTTTACGGAATGCCTGATGAAAATGGAGACCGAGTCGGCGCATGTAAAGGTACTTGCGAACGATGCAGCCTTCTCTATCACGGTGAAATGTAAGAGCGCTTCGGCAAAACTGATGCACATGAACAGTGTGACGGAACGGAATGAAATTGTAGTCGACCTGAACGGCGGGAATAAATACGGTATCAGTAACATCACAGAGCAGGAATTTGGAGTGCGTTTTTCGACATCTGAAAACGAGTTTGAACAGATCAACATAAAATACAAGAAAATGTAGGAGGACAGCAGACATGGCATTAAGCGCAAAGGAAAAGGAAAGACTGGACAAAATGAGTTTTGCCAATGGGGGCGGTTTTGAGAATTTCATGACCGGACGGAGAAAGGCGACTCCCGCAGACAGTAAGTTCCTGTTCATAGGACTTGGCGGAAAGGGGAGCAAGACGGTAGCCGGTATCAAGACAGCGGTGTATAAGAAGATTGATTGCCCGAAGGATAAAAAGAAACCGGATAATTTCGAGTATCTGATCATAGACACGGCAAAGGACGACATGGATCAACTGGTAAAGGCTGGTTATGGGGAGGTCGGCTTAAGCGACGCTCCGCAGGAAATGGAGACCTGCCAGCTTTATGATGCGTCGGCAGCTGATAAACTAAAACCGGAAAACAGGAATTTGATTCCAGAGAACATTAAGGAATGGATCAGTCCTACAATAAATGCGGAATTGCAAGGGGACGGCGCCGGCGGAATCCGTCAGGCGGGAAGGTATCTGCTCTTTGGAAATGTAGCATTTAAGAGGGTGGAAAATACTTTGACCCTGAAATTACAGAAATTGCATAGCCAGATAAAAAATCCTGCAAAGGAAAAATTGATCGTTTATATCTTCGCAGGAGTGGGGGGCGGTACCGGAAGCGGGACGATCATTGACATTCCCTATATTGTCCGCGAAATCTGTAAGAGAAATAAGTGGAGTGTAAAAATGTATGCATATATCTTCCTTCCGGATACCTATCCCAAGGAGGCAACGGGAGACCATCTGCGTTATAACAGCTATGCGGCCCTAAAAGAAATCGATACCTTAATGAATATCGGACAAATGGGCGGTGCGGCACAATTCAGGGCGGAGTATGTCCCCGGCTTTTCGGTGGTCTCTTCAGAGAGGATCTTCGATAGCTGTGTGCTGGTTTCAGGAAAGAAAGATACAGGGCTGGTGGCGGAACCGGACAAATTTACGCGCAATGTTGTTGTGGATAATATTGTAAATCTGGTTACGGATAATCAGGCAAACAATCTCTTCTTAGCAAATTCCTTTTTGGATAATTCTCCTAGTGAGATTGCAAATGCAGTTGTCAAGCTGTCTAACACGGTTCCGAGAAATGCACATTATCAATATCTCGTGATCGGTACAGGAGAGATCATTCTTCCCATGGAACAGATCATGGCATATCTGGCGCAGGGAACTATGAAGAAGCTGGAGAGTGCGTGGGATAAGCACCCTGGACAGAAGAATGTGGATAATCTGCTGACAGAGATCCATATGCTGCCGGAGGAGCAGGCGGGAGCGATCGAGAGTCAGTCCACGGTGATGCCGCTTCAATATAGCAAAGAACTCGGCGGTCCCATAGACAAGAAAAATGCGGAGATCATTTCCGGAAGCTTGTTTAACGCGATCAAGCAGATGTGGATGACCCGTAATGTGGATCTGTATAATGCCTGGGATATTGCAAAGAACAATAGCCTTGAAAGGATTGTGGGGGCGCTGGATGAAAGGTATTACAGACTGTTTCAGGATGCAGATGCAGGCATCTATTTCCTGCGGGAACTGTTTTCTGCAAGAGTGATAGACGGGGATAAGTTCAACGGTATCTGCCAGCGGCTCCGGAATGAGTATGTCCCCTCCATCAACGGTCTGATTGCAGGTCAGCAGGAGATGCAGCGCCAGATCGAGATGCGGATGCGGGAAATTGTAAGCTCACTGGGCGGAGTCATGGGCGGCGGCATGAAAAGAAATGCCCTGATTGAAGAATACAGGGAGCTTTGCGTTGCCAGTCTGGTGTGTGATAACCGGATTTATCTCTATGAAAATATCGTAAAGGACTGCATGAAGCAGATATTGGAGCATCTGGAGCATAAGCTCACGGCGCTGCAGAAGTACATAGATGTGCTCACCTATATGAAGGAGATTGTCAGCGCAAATTACCAGAACGTAATGGAGGGCAAATTGACACAGGCGGAATATGCCGGAAGACTGATCGATTTCAGCAGCACGGATAATGAAACATTGCAGGTACTGCATTATCTGGATGCTATGCTTGCTGGGGAGACAGCGGAGGGACTGGCAACGGCACTGGAGGGGAAGATCATCCAGACAGAGGGAAAGTGGGCTGACAGTCCGGACAGCGCAGAGGAATTTGAGCCCATGAAGGTATTCGTTCAGTTCATGGAAGACAGATATAAAGCGGTTCCAAACCTAACGTTGGAAAAATTTCTTCAGATTAAATATGGACAGGGTGGTTTTTCGACAGGCATTATGGCGCTCTGTAATGAATTGAAGAGCAAAGCGGATGTGATCTTCCCGGTCTCTCCGGTATTCTCCTTAAGCAGCATGGCGTCCCATAAATATGTAGTGATACCGAACAGTGCAACGAATATGAAGACAGATTTGGAAGCGTTTGCCAAGGCGAATGGCGCGGCGGTGGCAGAAAGCAGTGATGCCAACAGTATTTATTGGTATAACACGGTTATCGGTGTGCCTCTGTTTGCCAACTCTGATATTGCTTATTATGAGGCTGTGTATGAAAAGAATGGAATTTCCGGCATGCATCTGCGGGAAAACTCCACAGATAACTGGAAGGATTTTCCTGCGTTGACCGTGCCGGAGGTATGGACAAATCCAGATCAGAACCCACGGGAAAAAAATTATCTGAATCAGGTACAACAGGACACGCAGTGCTATCTGCAAAACGGACTCATAGAGAGGGATCAGACAACAGGACTCTATATGGCGAAATGCTTCCGAAGAAACAGCCCTTACGCTGACAGGGAAGCCGTATTGGAGTGGTGCAGTCGGGACTATGTATCAAATTTCGAGAAAGATGAAAACGGCCTCATTCAGAGCGGAGCGGCTCTGTGGAAGAGCCTGTGTCAGAGCTTTCAGGGGGAGATGGAGGAGTATACCATCAACATTCCTACGGTCTATATGCAGGTGACGGATGATAAGCTCTATGAAATGCTGCGCCTGAATGTATTCCTGTATAAGCGCCTGAAGGAGACCTACGAGCTCTATAAAATATGCGAGAAAACTGTGGCGCAGGAAAATGAAAAACAGATGGAAAGACTGGCGAGAAATAAAAACATAGCAAGGTTCTACGATTATGCAAGGACAGGAATCCTTCAGTTCCGTGAGGAGGCGGTCATCCTAGAGAAAAAGAACGGAGAAGAGGAGGAGGTCTCCTACTTTGAGGACTATACCACTCTTCAAAACCGCTTTTATGTATATTGGGCTTATCAGAAGCTGATCGACAAGTATACGGAAGAGGAGCTGCAGGATCTGGACAATTACTGTACGGAGCTGAACAATGATCATTCTCCTGAGGCGAGAGAAAAGTACCGGGCTTTGTCAGACGCCCTGATACAGAACTGTGAAGAGGTGCGGGAGGCATTGAAAAAGCTTGACCTGAAGAAGGCGCTTAAGGATGAAGGGAAAGAAGCGATGACAGCGGAATATGCGGACTTTTATACGGAGCTGCTGGGTAAGCAGAAGGGGAAAAAATAAGTTTAGGAGCTGAGTGACCATGAAGGAGGATTCACTGTCCGGCAGGCAGGTAAACTACAGGCTGGAAGAGATCATAGACAGTGCAGCGCCCAGGGGTGACGGACGGGTGCCAGAGATGGATAAGATGCCGTTTTGCATTGTGTATGGGGAGGTACCGCAGACAATCTGCGATATGCTTGAAAAGGAACTGAATATGCAGACGGGCAGTGAATCCGCAAAGATATTGTGTCATATTCGCGGCATGGAGGAGGCAGCGGATGGAATTGATGCGGCTGTCCGAAAACACAGGGAAAATGTGGAGAAGGGAAATGTCCCGGTATTTGACGATTTCAGCTTTTTCATTCTATTTATGGCAGAGAAATTTCGTGCAGAGGAAATGCAGGCTTTTCTGAGACTTTTACAGGAGAAGTGCAGACAAAAAGGGTTTGGCGGGAAATACAGCATCCGCTATTACTGTGTTTTTGATTATGAAGTAATGGATGGCGTTCCCGTAAGGGAGGAAATGGATGCCTTTTTCAGGGAAAACAGATATCCTGTGGGAATTATTACGCCGAACAATGTCTACAGCACGGATTTCCAAAGGTTCTGGAAAGGAATCCAGGCGATTGCCATGCACATTTTTCTCAGCTGCAGTCATACGGATGGAAATCGCTTTGGCATCGTGCAGAGGGAGACAGCCTGTTTTTATACTTTGGGATATTGGAAGCTTGACGTGCTGAAGCAATTATTGGCGGATCATTTTATTTCGATGCTGGAAGGACAGAGTCAGAGGACTGCGACGCCCGAGGTATGCAGGGATAAGGTGGCGGAAGCAATCGGGCAGATTACGGAATTTGACAATAGCCGGTGGCTCGACCGGTTTGAGAAGATGCCGGTCTTATATTCGTCTGGGACGGAAGAAATACTAAGGGCGAAATGGATGGGGCTGAAAAGGACCCAAATCAGTCTTGCTGATCTGTCTGTAAGACTTTACGGACAGACGGACAGCTATACCCGTTTTCTGGAAAGTAATCTGGAGGATGGCATAGAACAGGAAAGGTTGGATTCCTTTTTCAACCGGCAGATCGGAAATTTTTACTTTGTGAAAAATCAGCTGGCGGCGGTGCTGGAAGAGCTTTATAAACGTTATGAGCAGGAACGGGAAATGTGCCGGGAGCAAATACGGATAAAGGAATGTATTGTGCCTGACAGACAGAGCACGATAGCTGACATGATACAGATTCTCCGTGCAAGAGTGTGGACGAAGGAGGGGGAGGCCTTCCGCTATACCAGAAGGCTACGGCTGATCCAAAGTCTGCTGGAGCTGCTGGAAACACCGGAATTTAAGAAAAAGCTTAGTACGATCGAAGCAAGAAATCTGGAGCAGTGCAACCAGCTTAAGGTATTGCGCAGGGAGATGGCATGGAATGACAAGGAGTCTTCCTTTGCGGAGCCGGTCACGGTGTTCGGGGAAGAAATAGATCAGAAATTGCTGTGGCAGGATGATCTTCTGGATGAAAGTGTTTTGCAGAACATCCGGCTGAATGTAGAGGAATTACAGCAGAAGGTATGTGACTTCCTCGAGCATAACACGGATGCGGTGTTAAATACCTTTCTGTGCAGGCTCGAGACATTAAAGAGAGATAAGAAATTAGAGCTTTTTTATGCGGCAAGGCTGAGACCATCCTATGACAGCCGGGAGGAGGAAATTTTGTATCTGAATGCGAAATACCACAGCGAAATGGATTGGACACATAAGCTGCCGTATCTGAGCATACAGGGTAGGAACTGGCAGGGTTGCAGCCGAATGGAGCTGTTCTGCATAAAAGAGATCAGGAATTTGGCACAAATTTACAATATGAGCTAGGAAAAAACGAAATGATAAAGGACATTACGGTCTGCTGCGAACAGGGACAGATAAAAGTAAGCTGGAAATGGGACAGCGAGGAGATTGAAAAGGTAAGAATTACATATAAGAAGAAAGACTCCTCCGATGGGGACGGAATCGGATTTGGAGAGGTGTCGAGAATTCCGCATATGGAGATAGGGAGTCAGACGAGAGCGCTGAGGGGAGAGCAGGGCTTATATACCTTTACCTTCCTGCCCGGCAGGAGGGACGGATCGTGGGGGGAAAGAGTCGTTGCCGATGATGTACTTCTCGGGGAAAGGTTTGACATTACATGGAAGAGAACGGAGACAAGGGAAGGAACGGTAATCAACTTCCCGGCCATGGGAGTTTCTTTGCCGGAAGGAATACTGATGGTAGAAAGGGAAGGCGTAAAATGCAGGATATGGGAGGAAATAACCTCCGGTACCCGGTTAATGTTTCCGGGCGGAATCCCGTCGGATAAGCTTATGCTTTACATCAAGGCACCTTTTGATAAGATCTATCGTTTGCGCCAAAAGTAGGAAGTGGAGGACGGAAGTTTGAATTACTACGAAGTACATTGTACGAATTGCGGAAAAATAGTAACTGCGGATAGAATGGCGGTCAACCTTGATGAATTTATAAAAGAACATCTGAAGCGAGTAGCGCTGAGAAGTAGTAATGCCTTTTACCGGGAGGCATCGGAGATATTCGATGAAATAAGAATCGGTATGTATCTAACGAGGAGTGAGATGCTGAATGAGCGAATCATCGATTATGAAGACAGCATTGAACTGAGCGTTGAGAAGGTAAAGGAATTTATTGAAAAAACCTATCATGTGACGTTTCCACAGAAGACGGCGGCCGAAGAGGCAGAGACAGAGGACAGCTTCTGGAAGGAAATCAGTGAATATGTAGGTGAGGACAAGGCATCAGCAGAAGGAGAAAAGGGATCGGAGGAGAGCTTCATTGATGAACTGGGTTTTAAGCTCGCCTTCTATAGAGAAATAGACAACGATGAGCAAAAGAAGAGGGCATATCTTCACAAGCTGCTTGAGCTGTTCAGAGAATACCCACAGGAGATTCTTCTGAAATGTTCCTGCGAATTTCTGAACCAGACAGATGACAGGGGACAGGATTTTATCTCCGCATTGCGTGTTACTTATGTGGATAACGAGGTCGTGGCATACAATCATATGGTTTGTCCTCAGTGCGGGGAAGCATTTTTTACCGATGCGGGAAGATATGAAGAAAAAATTATCGTGATGCTGGGAAGCTCGAGAGTCGGAAAGACAGCATACCTTGCCGCGCTGGTGGAAGAAATCAATCCATTGTATGGGCAGTCAAAATACCCGAATATTGTGATCCGGGACACGGTGGATAAAAGATATGTCAATTTCAAAAACAACATTCTGGAGGCATACCGGAGAGGAAAGAAAATAACAAAAACAGACGAATCCAAAGGAGAGGTAGCGTTGTTTCCGTTGGAGATTGTGATCAACGGAGCGACAATTATCTTCTACTTTGTCGATTTGCCAGGTGAGGTATTTGTGCCGCGCGATGAAAGGGAAAGGGAGAACGGAGCCGCAAACGGACGGTTCATAATCAATCATCGCAGGATCTGCTATTGTGCAGATGCGTTCTGGCTGTGCATAGACCCTGTCCAGATCGATATACGGCTGCATAACGCGAATGATTCCGCCGAGATGGCAGACAGGGTGGAAATGGACATGGATATGGTACTGTCAAATATTGAAAATATGGTTAATATGATGGGAACAGGGAAGACGAAGGTGCCGACCGCCATCGTGATTACAAAGAGCGATTTGATCTCCGCGGAGGAGAAGCTGTATTCCTGCGGGCGAAATATAGGAGCCGACTGCCTTCTGGAAAACAGACAGTTCAGGCTGGATATTTTCAATGCGATAGCGGATAGGGTACAAAGGTATCTTTTATCGGACAATGTAAAAAATCTTGTGCCGAAGCTGGAAAAGATATTTGATTACAAAAACTTTTTCTCGGTGGCGGCTTATGGGAGAAATGTTGAGAGCCGTGACGAGGAAAGTATGAAAATGCCCTACGGAATCAGTCTGCCCTTTCTTTGGACAATCACATGTATGGAATATCTTCAGCCTGTGAGATTCGTGTCGAAGATTGAGAAAAAGGGATTTTTGCACAGGCAGGAAGTGGTGCGTCAATCTTACGAACCCGGGGAGCATGATGATCTGTTTGTCAAATGATATTGATGGAAGGGAAGGGTTATCGGGTATGCAGTTACTATACGGAAATGACGGAACAAATTATCATACAATAGCCAGATCAAAGGATATGACGGATATGCAGGAAAGGGAGCTGCTTGTCGGTTATCTGGGTTACGAGTTCGCAAGGGATCCGGCAATATATTCTACGGTAGAGAGGGAGCCGTTGGCCCTGACCTATGCAACCACAAATCTGTCGAAGACATTGCCGGAGGAAAAAATTCTGCTTTCCGTCAGCGGCAGGATGAGGAATTACCTGACTCCCTCCTATTGGGCGCACTTTCAACTGTTGGATATTACGCCGGAACTGTATGGAGAACATTTTTTTGATCTGCTTCATCGAACTTACATAAGAGATACCGAGGTGAATGAGTACCTACATAAGGACATTGACACCTTTAAAGGCAGATGTGAGGAAGCCGGATCTATCGACGGCGATTTCCTGGAAAAGGATAAAGTTACGGTTCTGGTCGCTGCTGTTTTAAACGTTGCGGACAGTCTTTCGCGGCAGGTGAAGGTGATACTGGATGTGGAGGGGGATGCTTATAACCGGCGGGCCATGGAGGTCATCACAGCGGTTTACAGATATATTCCGTATCACATAAGGAAGGCAGCAGGCTTTTGCACTTACGGAAAAACGGACAGAAGCGGCTCCAACAGGGTTAAGCTGTTGCTCTATACGAGAGAGCAGGCGGGGCTTCTGGATCAGGATGCAATAGATCTGAAGAATATGGACTGCAAAAGGGAATTAAGCCGTATTCCTGCAGGAATGGTCGAGCTTGCCAGGGCTTTTACGGAAAGTACGGATGAAGTGCAGAAGGGATGGTTCGAGACCTTTCAAAAGGTATTCGGCATACAGAATGCATCGGTAGAGGATCATATTATTATATTTAAGAATGCGCGTAAATGGCAGGAGCAAGACCTTGGAAGCATCATGGATGAAATCGCAGCCTATGCGTATAAGGAACAGACAAAACAGCCGGAAATGCCTGTTTATCAGGTGTTCTGTAAGATTATGAATAAACGGTTTTTACAGGAGCACTACGATTTAAGGTACAACGAGCTGATTCGGGAGATATTGGAGCAGCAGCGCGATTTCTGCTTCGACAATCGGATGAATGCCTATCTGGCACTGGGGGAAGCCATAAACTGTGTCAGCTTTGAACTGCCGGTCTTCATGAACTGGGAGATGGAAAATGTAATAGAGCCTTTAAAGGCAAAATATGACGACGAAGAGTTGATTGCACAATATAAAGAGAAATACATACAGCTTCGCAGGAGTAAAGTGCGCGGAGCAAAATTTGCCGAAATCTGTCTGCACATGGAGGAACAGATCAAGGAGGCAGTGGAGGAGGCGCGCGAGCGGATAAAGCTCCATACACAGGAGGAAAAGCAGAAACTGCAGGCGGTTTTGCAGTCACGCCGCTTGGCAGTGCGAGAGATCGAAAGCGTCTATTCGGGCATTAAGTATAAAAGTAATTATGAGGTATTTTCGGAGAGCCTGATAAAAAATATCGGTGATCATATAGGAAGAATTCCTTTTTTCTCCAGCTATAAAGCGTATTGTGACTATCAAGCATATCTGGCAGAGTTACAGCCATATTTGTCGTCGGCAGTACCGGAGGAATTGAAAAGGGCAGTGGAGCAGAAAGGGAAGACGGTGAAGGAAATGCAGCAATATAGAAAAATAGTATGGAATCACAGAAGCCAGATATTGGACAGCTATCAGAATATTTATTTGATGCGCAGGCTGCAACAGGGAAAAGAGTCTGCAATAGATGCTCCAGATTATGAGGTGCAGATAAAGGATCAGTACTTCGAGATGAATGAAGCGGAGCTGCTGGCATTGGTACAGTTCCTGCTCAGTCCGTCCGACATCAGAGCAGACGCTGTAAAGGACATGCTGCCGAGAAACAGAAAGCTGATGGAAGGACTGATGGATATTGAGGCGTTTGACGAGGAACATTTTCCCTATCTGTGCAGCTGGTATCAGGGCGACGCAATGTACAGAAAGATCATTCGCTATTATGCGGGTGGATCTTGGATGCAGTCAAAAAAACGGATTGAGGACGCAATCAACAACAATAATCAGCGGAACGACTTAAAGGGAAAACGAAATACAAAGCCGAAAAGAGATCCGGTTATGTTTTGGAGAAGAAAGTGGTGGATTGCTGTGGCTGCCATTGTAATAATCGCTGCTGTCAGCCTAATTATTATTGCTTAATTGCCGTCTTGGCAGGGAACGGGTCTTATGTGGGGGAATGGTATGTCTATAGAATCGTCAAATGATGCAATATGCAGGACATATTTAGCGGAGCTGGATTTTGTAAAACTAAACTCCACCGATATTGCGGCAAGGAATATGTGGTGGTTTCAGATTCGGGGGACTACAAACTTCAGTGAGAACATGACGGATGAACAATATCTGAATCTCTTTCAGGAACTGCTGAGCGGGTGCATGATCCCATTTTGCAACGTGGGTTTCCTGATTACAGGAGATTCCGGTCAAGGAGTCCGTATTTTTATTGGTATTACGGATGATGACGAGATGTATGCTGCACTGCGGAACGGTTATCTGGCGAATGTCCCGGGAATTGAAGTTACGGAAAAAGTAAATTATGAGGACTTGAATTTAGGGAAGAGATATGGCGGCATTGTCGTCGGAATTCCATGTCGGGGGCAGGAGGAAGGGCACAACCTGACCTCCGCGAGAATGCCGTTGGATAAGATCGGGAAAAGTCTTCAGGGAAAGGAATTTGCATTTCTGGTACTCGCGGAAAGACAGGCAGAGGTTACTGTCACCCAGTCCGTCAAAGAGGTGGACAGCCTCATTATGGAGAACAGCAGTCTGCTTACGACAAACAGAACCAATGAGGCAGGTGTGCAGGTTACTTATTCCAACGTGGCAGCACAGAAATATCAGAAAAATCTGGAACAGAGGCAGCAGATGCTGTACAGAGGTCTGCAATGTGGTTTATGGAAGGTATGTGCATATTATGCCGCCGGGACAGAGACAGAAATGCTGACTTTAAAGAACAGCATTATTTCTAATTTTGCAGGAAACAGTGATTCCAGATATGAGCAATTGAGATGTATTGATGTGGAAGATGGGATGAAGTTTCTCGGAAATCAGCCCTGTGCTCCGGTCAGACAGGATGAATGGGGAAATGGTTCGTATCTTCTGCAGACGGAAATGAACAGCTGGGATCTGGCACATTATTTTTGCCTTCCCAAGAAGGAGATACCGGGGTTTTATATAGACGAATACGTAGAATTTGACAGCATGGTGAGGGAACAGCCTACAGGCCGGACGATACGGATTGGGAATATTACCTCGGCAGGCAGGAAAAATTATAACGTCATCCAGAATTACTACAGAGTATCGTTGGAAGATCTGTCGAGACATGCGCTGATTATCGGAATCACAGGCGGCGGAAAGACTAATACGATGAAGAGCCTGTTAAGCGAAATATGGAGAAAAAACGGTGTACCGTTTCTGGTGATTGAGTCCGCTAAGCGGGAATACATAGAACTGATGCAGCTTGAGGAGAACAGGAGTAACCTGCATACCTTCCGGGATATGTCCGTTTTTACACTCGGAAACGAATCCGGAGACGGCGTGCGGTACCGGCTGAATCCTTTTGAGGTCATGCCGGGAATTACCCTCCAGACGCATATCGACTATCTGTTGTCAACCTTTAACGCTGCCTTTGAGATGTATGCGCCGATGCCGTATATTCTGGAACGTGCCGTCTATGAGGTCTACGAGGATAAGGGATGGGACCTGTTCACCGGTGTAAATAAAAGAGGGCTCAGGCATTATCCGACTCTGAGCCAGTTATATTACAAGATCGACGTGGTAACAAACCGGCTTGGATATGATGAGGAGGTTCAGTCTAATGTCAAGGCTGCGTTAAAGGCAAGAATCAATTCTCTGCGGATAGGAGGAAAGGGGGCATTGCTGGATGTTCCCCAAAGTATCCCCATGGAGGAACTGTTGAGCAGTCCCTGTGTGTTTGAACTGGAAGACATAGGGGACGATGATATAAAAGCCTTTATTATAGGGATTCTGCTGGTACAGTTATATGAATACAGAAAATCCTGCGGTTCCTCCGAGCGGCTGAAGGGGGTACTCGTGTTTGAGGAGGCTCATCGTCTGCTGAAAAACGTCACCCCCGGGGAAGGAAATAATTCGAGAGTAAAGTCCGTGGAGTTTTTCTGTAACATGCTGGCAGAGATCCGGAGCTTCGGGCAGGGGATTATCATTGCCGATCAAATACCTACGAAGCTGGCTGCCGACACGATCAAAAACACGAATCTTAAGATCGTACACAGAACTGTCATGGAGGATGACAGACAATGTATGGGAGCCGCGATGCACATGACGGAGAAGCAGACGGACTATCTGAGCTCCCTGAAAAGGGGCTGCGCCGCAGTCTTTTCGGAGGGAGATAGCCGCCCCAAATTAGTTATGATGCCATTGGTTAAAAAAGGAGATCAGAGGCAGAGAGCGGAGCTGATCGGCTGTATCAGGCAGACGGTAGAGGAACGGTTTAGGGACTACTACCGTGACGGTAAGGGGCATAACATTGCCTGTCTGTACTGCGAGAAAAGAGATTGTCCATCGAGGGAATGGTTGTACAAGGTACAGAATTTCGGCATAGCGAAATATCAGACTGCGCTGAGAGAGGATGGCTATTCCCTGAATGCCGTGAAGGACATACAAAAGGATTTTGAAGGTAAATACGGATTGGAGCGGCAGGATAAGGACAAGCAGTTCTGCACAATGGGATTTCTGTTAAGAGATATGAAGCTTACGAAGGAAAAGCAGAGCGAAATGCTGGTGGAATATATGGGGTATTTATTCCCTAAGGAAAGGAGTTGAGATGCTATGGAATCGGGCAGATGCCATGACCGCCCCAAGGTTTTGAAAATGGATGAAGCATCCTTTGTCGAAAAAAGCGCCCGCATTGCAATGGCGGCAGCAGACGAATACCGGAGCAATCTGGAAGACAAGGGAGAATATCCGCAGACCGTGATAGAAGAGATGACGGAAACAAAGCGGAACGAAATTGTCACGGAAATGGCGAGGGACTATGTCGGTGAGGACACAGAGATACCTGCAGAATGTGCATCGGAAAAAGCCGAAAAGTATTTATTCGGCTTTGGCAGACATGAGGTCCAGGAGACGAACGAAAATGTCAGGGAGCGGCTGGAGCAGTGTGGGGTGCAGAAAATTGAACTGAACGGCGTACTGGAAAAGTATCAGGAGCTTGTGGCACGCAATATGGAGGAGATGTGCGAATCCTATCCGGAACTACAGGGATATATAGGAAGCATCCGTGCAACAGAACTGCGAGAGGGAGTTTTTGCGTGCGCCGGGCCTGTCATGGGGGAAAACGGATATTGTGCAGAAGTTCTGATCAATAAGGAAGCCTTTTCACATGACGGACTGGAACGGCGGATCGCCAGACTCGAAACGCCGAACTGGAAGGGAGAGACATGGCTGGCAGGACAGGGTGAGGATGCCGTTATGAAGCATGAAATGGCCCATGTCTTACATCTTCGACTGTTGGCGGAGGAGCAGGGACTGGCGATCGGAAGCTACGACAAGAAGGCATATCGGGAAGTACAGGAAAGGTACAACAGAAATCAGATTGCTACGGAAATCTGTTATAGCACGCTGAAAGAACAAGGCGTTCATCCAAATGAGTGGGCAGGACATATCAGTATCTACGGAGCGCATGACATGGGGGAATGCTTTGCGGAAGCGATATCCGAATATGAAACAAGAGAACATCCGCGTGAATTTGCAACGGAGGTCTACAACAAATATCAAAGGAGGCTGCAAGAAAATGATGATTATACCGCCTGAAGAATTATTACCATGGATTTCTGTCGGAGAAAACGGAGAATGGGTACATGCCCCGCAGATGCCAAAGGAATTGGAAGAGGCATTTAAGAAGTTTGTAGAAGACGAAAAAGCTTTTCGGGAAAAACATTGATCTGAAGGGGAAAGACATATGAGTGCGAAGTGTGCAATTTGTAAACGAGCATTTGTCAGTGCACCTGGGCAGATATGCATCACCTGCAAGATGCGCCAGCAGAACAATCAGATGCAGCAGAGTCCATCCCAGCATACACCGGCAGCACCAATACCTGCCGGATCATCTGGCATAAGACCTAAAAATACCAGCCCCATGGAAGAGCCCATCCAGAAGCCAGCAGGATATGCAGCGGGAAAAAACGGTTTTTATACGGGAATCGTGCAGAATGTACATAAGGAAGAAATCGGAAGAGGAATTCTGCGAAGATGGTTTCAATCTTTGATTTACGGAACCCCTCTGGTTTTTTCAGATACACAATACGAGTTCAGTCTGTACTTGGAAGGAAATTATACAGCGGAGCAGATACAGGGTAAGGAAGTCATTTTTTACGGGGATCCGGGCTATTGTTTTCTGAGTAATAACGGCACTGTGCAGGTGCGGGGAAAAACAGACAGAAACGGAGTGCTTATTGCAGAGGAAATTTGCGGAGTAAACACGAGCTTTCGCATGAGACCTAAATTTGCAATTCCGGGTATTCTGGTACGTCTTTTGAGTCTTGCGATCCTGATTGGAGTAATTGCAGCAGTAGTGTATTTTTCAACAATGGAGCGGGAGACTGTCGTTGATACGCCGAGCACCGGAAGACTGCTATTTGCCGCTGCGGGTCTGGCATGTGCAGGACTGGTAGTGAAGTTAAGGGTTCCAAAGAGGTTTTTAATAGCGGCAATTCTGGCTGCAGTTGGATTGCTCTTCGTGGAGCCGGTAATAAGCGGTGTGATTTTTGCTGTTTTGCTGCTGTGGAGAATCATCAGGAGAAAGTAAAAAGGTACTAAAAATCAGATAAGGAACACAGGAGGCGTTAGTATGGACAAATCAATGCTATTGGATGAGAAACTGCCACTGGTTACAGAGTACGATGACAAGTACGAAAAGACAGATCTGGACGAAGTTCTGACGAGGGCTGAAGCTGACGACCCGGCCGCAATGTACGAATTGGCATACAGGTACCGATGCGGGTGTGGCGG
>OIZA01000224.1_pt1 | contig 33106 bp, 33 predicted proteins | sample 1588381 | NCBI WGS metagenome assembly OIZA01 (sample SAMN03283277) | human gut metagenome | biome: human-associated habitat; material: feces | host: Homo sapiens | place: Peru | collected 2012 | reverse complement strand
AACAAGAAGGATCGCGCGGACATGATCAAAGAATTGCTGGCAGCGGTAATCCTTAATTTCAGTGAAATAGTTAAAGGCGTTGATTTAACCATAAGCAAACCGGAGGCACCGATTGATCTGCCGTTTGAAAATATCAGCGTCAAGGTGTTCAGACAGTGGCGTAAGGCATTTATTTCATTCGGCTCCAATGTGGGCGACAGAATGAAATACATTCAGGATGCTTTCAAAAAAATGGAAGACAATGAGGCAATAAGAATACTTAAGACTTCGTCAATAAAGCAGACAAAGCCCTACGGCGGTGTTGAACAGGATGACTTTCTTAACGGATGTATGCTCATTGAGACATATATGAGACCTGAATTTTTATTGAATTTCCTTAATCAGTTAGAATTAGAATCCGGAAGGGTAAGGGATATTAAATGGGGTCCAAGAACACTTGATCTTGATATTATCTTTTATGAAGAAGAGGTTATACATACGGACAGGTTAATTGTTCCTCATGCAGATATGCACAACAGACCTTTTGTGCTTGAGCCTTTATGTGAAATTGCTCCGTATGCTTATCATCCGATATTTAAAAAGACAGCAAGACAGCTACTTAACGAATACAGAAACAGATAAAAACATATAGTACTTTTGATACACAAATGTATTGACATGACATAGTGCCTTTTATATAATCTCTAATATAAGACGATGCTGGGATATATAGCATTCGGAAAGGCAGGATCGATAAAATGAAAGAGTCAATTAATAAAAGACTTAAGAAAGGCTTCAATGTTATTACTCTTCTTGGTATGATAGCATTATTTATATGTGATTCAGCATTATTTGTATTTAGCTCCAAGTATGAGTCGGCAATGAAGAATTATGGTTTTTCACAGGGTGATATAGGAATGGCACTTGTTTCTTTTTCAGAGACAAGAAGTGCGTTAAGAGGCGCTGTTGCATATAGCAGCAAGAACCAGAAAAATGCCCAGAAAGAACTATATGACAGCAAAAAAGAAGAATTTAACAGATATCTTGAGGATATTAAAGAATATATGGTTACAGACGAAAGTATGAATGCATATAATGATATTCTTACTGCACTTGAGGGCTATTGGGATATAAGCGACAGTGTAATAAGTGATGGTATGTCTGATTCATATACTTTATTACAGCAGGCACAGGAAAGAGATATTAAAGAAATTGAACCATTATATAGCAATGTTTATAGTGCAATCAACAGACTTATGGACATTAATGTTGATAAAGGAGAAGAACTTGAAAAAATTCTTGCAATAATTAAGTATTTACTTTGCGCAGGTGTTCTTGTGGTTATTGTAATCAGCTGTATTATATCAAGAAAAATCAGCAATAAGGTATCTAAGTCAGTTGAAGAGCCGGTTAATGCATTGGTAGACAGGTTTAAGACATTTGCCAGAGGTGACCTTGACAGTGAGTTCCCAACTAATAGTTATGATGATGAGATATCGGTAATGACAGAGGAAGCCAAGTCAATGGCTGCAACGCTTAATCTCATAATTACCGATTTAAGTGAAATTATGTCAGAGATGGCAAAAGGCAATTTCAATGTTGATACCGAAAACGGAGAAAAATACGTTGGCAAGTTTGTTGAACTCAGGGATTCCGTGAGGACGATGAATGACAAGGTAAATGATACCCTGCATAGTGTTGAGGAAGCTTCAATGTCAGTTACGGCAGGTTCGGAAAATCTTGCACAGTCAGCACAGGAACTTGCGGAGGGTGCTACAGAACAGGCAGGAGCCGTAGAAGAACTTCAGGCTACGATCACAACTATTTCCGAAAATGTTGCAGAAACCGCTAAAGCACTTATGGACAGCAGCAATAAAGCCCAGAAATATGCAGAAAGAGCTGATGAAAGCAAGGCATCCATGAAGGCACTTATGGATGCAATGGAAAGAATAAGTGAGACATCATTAAAAATCAGCAGCATAATAGCTGATATTGAAAACATTGCATCACAGACTAACCTTCTTTCACTTAATGCTGCAATAGAAGCTGCAAGAGCCGGTGAAGCTGGCAAGGGATTTGCGGTTGTTGCGGAACAGATAAGAGTTCTTGCAGACCAGAGTGCACAGTCGGCCGTTGATACCAAAGCACTTATTGAAGGTGCTCTTAATGAAATAGAAGAAGGTAATAATGCTGTTAAGAGTGCAGCGGATTCAATGGGAATCATTGTTGACGGTATTAATGAAATAGCTGTTGTAACCAAGGAAATCAGTGAAACATCCAATACCCAGGTAGCGACTATGAAGGAAGCAGAGGCAGGAATTGACCAGATATCAGAAGTTGTCCAGTCTAATTCAGCTGCATCGGAGGAATGTTCAGCTACAAGTGAGGAATTATCCGCACAGGCAGAACAGATGAATCAGTTAGTTGATAGCTTTGTATTAAAAAGATAATTAAAGACTTATATAAGAAAGAATAAGCGGTATGACAGAAGCCATACCGCTTATTCTTGTATAGAACATTTGAAATTAAACAATATTGGTTCTGAACAATCCAATTACTTTTCCAAGAATCTTACATTCATCAACGATAATAGGGTCCATATTATCGTTCTCGGGTTGAAGACGATAGTGATTGTTTTCTTTGTAAAAACGCTTGACCGTTGCAGAATCATCTACTAATGCAACGATTACTTCCCCGTTAGATGCAGTATCCTGACGGGCAACCAGCAAATCATCACCATCATAAATTCCCATATTAATCATACTGTCTCCCTTGACACGAAGCAGAAATGTCTCGGTATTGGGAAGCATATCTGCAGGTATTGGAAAATAATCCCTTATATTCTCTTCGGCAAGAAGTGGAAGACCGGCTGCGACGGTTCCTATCATGGGAACATTAACTAATTCCCTGTCAGGCAGGTTAAAACCGAAATCATCATCTACAATTTCTATGGCACGGGTCTTGGACTGGTCTCTTGATATATAACCATTCTTCTCAAGCGTAGCAAGATGTGCATGCACACTTGAAGTTGATTTCAGATTAACCGCTTCGCAGATTTCCCTGACTGATGGCGGATAGTTTTTTGATAAAATATGCTGTTTGATAAAATTAAGAATCTCCTCCTGCTTAGGAGTAATTCGTCCTTTACTCATATCTTATACCTCCGATTGTTATTTATTAAATACAATATATCACACATACGGAATATATGCAAACAAAAGTTCCGAAAAAATGTTCGATAAAACTATTGACAAACGGATGTTCGAGATGTAATATCATATTAATAAATCGAACACAAGTTTGTGTACTGTTTATTGTACACGCAATGAATTATTATTTAAATAGTTTAGGAACGGAGGAATAAGATTATGAACATTTTAATTAAGAAATTAAGAAAGAACTGCAGTAAGATTGCAGCAATGGCAGTTATATCAGCAGTTGTTGTTGTGATAATACTTGTAAGCAGAGTCAGGGTTGATGCCAATAACAGTTATGGAAGAGATTATTCCGATAAGAGATATAAGAATTATACGGTAACGAGTGGAGATACCTTATGGGATATTGCTGAAGCCAATATGGATTATGAATATTATGATGATGTGAATGATTACATCGCAGAGATTAAGAGAATGAATAATTTATATTCCGATAAGATATATACCGGACAGAATCTTCTCATCACTTATTATTGCCACAACTGTAATACCTGAGTGCCGGATAATCCCGGTGGGATTATCTGACTATCCTTTTTGGCCAGTCTTCCAGATTGGCATTGATTATTGCAGTAAATGAATGTTCTGTAAGACCCGGATTTTCTTTTGAAAGATTATGAAGCATATCTTTTATATATTGTCTTTTTGTATAACCATCGGCAGGACACTGATTTTTAACAATGGGAAGCTCATATCTTTTTGAAAAAGATTTTATTGCATATTCCGGAATGAGCATAAGAGGACGTATCAGTGTAAGCCCTGATTTATCCATATAAGTTACAGGAGAGAAAGTATGGATACGTCCTTCATACATTAATGACATATAGAAGGTTTCAATCAGGTCATCCCTATGGTGGGCATAGGCGAATTTATTACATCCTAACTCCAGTGCTTTTTCATTAAATGCACCTTTCCTCATTTTTGCACATAATGAGCAAGGATTGCTCTCTTTTCTTGCCTCAAATATTATCTGATATATTTCTGTATCAACTGTATAGTAAGGAACTTCAAGTTTATCACATAGTTCCTTTACAGGTGTAAAATCCATATTTTCAAGACCAAGTTTTACCGTAATTGCTACAAGTTCATATTTTTTCGGGTAGAAACGTCTTAATCCTGCAAGTGCATACAGCAGGGTAAGGCTGTCTTTTCCTCCCGATATTCCTATGGCTATTTTATCACCGTCTTCAATCATATTGTATTCATAAATTGCTTTTCTTGTATAACTGTATAATTTTTGTAAATCCATATATTCCTCGAGTTTGTGTTTTTTTATGGGATATAGTATAATACAAAAATATGTATGATATCAATTATTTTAAAGAATTTAAGGAGACATCTAATGGATTTGGACAACAGACTTGTCAAAGGACTTAATAAACAGGGAATAACTAAGATGACCGGAATACAAGAGGACTGTTTTAAACCTGCATTGGAAGGAAAGAATATTATTGCATGTTCAGAAACCGGAACGGGCAAGACACTTGCTTTTTTATTACCGGTTATAATGAAGAATATTGATAATAAGGAATTATATGCTGTTGTGATAACTCCATCAAAGGAATTATGTATACAGATTTGCAGCCAGATTAACCAGCTTTCCAATAATTCCGGGATACCTATTACTGCGGCAGCATTGTTTTCCGGTGTTAATAAGCAGAGACAGTTACAGACGCTTAAGAGTAAGCCTAATATTGTTGTAGGCACATATCAGAGAATATATGAACTTATTAAGGAGGATAGAAAGCTGGCAGCTCATCAGGTTAAGACGCTTATTATAGATGAAGCTGATAAGATACTTAATAAGGACAATATTGATGGAATAACTGCACTTAGAAAATGCTTTATGAGAGATATACAGGTTATGTTGTTTTCTGCATCGGTTACAGATAATACGAGAACATTAGCCGGACAGATTGGAGCTGATTATGTTAATATAACAACCGGAGACAAGATTACAATTCCAACTAATATCGAACATTATTATTTTACGGTTGAGAAGAGAGAGCTTATTGAGACAGTAAGAAAGGTTATTAAGGCACTTGATACTAAGCATTGTCTTATTTTCTCCAACTCCAAGTATGATATAGAAGAGATAACACAGAAGATGGAATTCCATCATTACAATGTGAAATCATTACATGGCAAACTGGACAAGAATAAAAGGAGACAGATTACAGATGATTTCAGGAGCGGCAAGGTAAGTTACCTTATATGTTCCGATATGGCAGCAAGAGGACTTCATTTTGATAATGTTGATACTGTTATTAACATAGGACTTCCGGATAAGCCTGTGGATTATCTTCACAGAGCCGGAAGGTGCGGAAGAGATGGCAATAAAGCTGTGTGTGCTTCTGTTATTACAGAAAATGATATTCCAAGGATTAAGGCGGTACAGAAGACGTTTAGGGTTAATATGATGCCTAAGAAATTGTATCAGGGTAAGATTGTGAGAAAATAATCATTATTGATATTATTGGATCAATATGATAGAATTATATTATGTTTATTGTAAATTATGTGCATATGGAGGGACATAGTAATGAGCAGACATTTAATTGTTGAAGTTAAAGAAAGAGACTTGCAGGAATACATTGATAAGCTGGATTCCAAGGGATGGGCTGTTATGGATATTGAGCCATCTAACAAGATTAATTATTGTTCACTTGGAATAGGAGCTATCGGCATTATAATTGTTGCACTTACGGCAATGAAAGTGATTCCTTATGACGTAGCAAAGTATTGTGCAGTAGTTATAGGACTGGCTTTTTTCAGTACATTTGGAATTACATCCACGTCTATGTATACTGTAGTCAGCGAATATGTAGGTAACGATGAATATATTGATATAACTCCATTTGATGATACAGATGACAAATTTGTTAAGAATGAAAATTACGTTGAAAAGGCTGATAAAGCCGGTAACGGAGATGAAGTAACTGATTAAATTGCAAAGAGACCTTGTGAGGGTCTCTTTGTTTTTTAGTAAACAACAATAAGGATAACTAATATGTGTCGAATGATGTCAAGCAATGTCATATATTGCGACAAAAATGAATTGAAATAAACGGTTAATGAGAATTATAATCAGAACGAAATTTTATTTTGGGGGATGCTTATGGGAAAGATAACATGTGCAGTTGCTGATGATAATGAAAGGATGCTTAATCTGATAAGTGATGTCATAGCAACAGATAAGACTTTTGAAAATGTTGGCAGAGCCAAAGATGGAGAACAGCTTTTAGGAATAATCAGAGAGAAAGAGCCTGATGTTGTGCTGTTAGATTTAATTATGCCAAAAATTGATGGACTTACGGTAATGGAAAAGGTTAACGGTGACAGAAATATTAAGAAGAAGCCTGCCTTTATTGTTATTTCAGCAGTAGGTCAGGAGGGCATGACAGAGGATGCTTTTAACCTGGGAGCAAATTACTATATAATGAAGCCATTTGACAATAATACATTGATTAACAGAATGAAATGTATTAAGAATAATATGGGCAGGAAAACCTCCATACATAACAATGAAGCGAGAGAGATGGACAGGGAAGTTAATCTTGAAAGTGATATAACCGGGATTATTCACGATATTGGAATACCGGCACATATAAAAGGTTATCAGTATTTAAGAGACGCGATTATGATGTCTGTCAAAGATATGGATATGCTTAATTGCATAACAAAGGTATTGTATCCAAGTATTGCAAAAAAATATCAGACTACATCAAGCAGGGTTGAGCGGGCAATAAGACATGCCATAGAAGTAGCATTCAGCCGTGGAAGGGTGGATATGATAGACGAGCTTTTCGGCTATACAGTCAGCAATGGAAAGGGCAAACCTACCAATTCTGAATTTATTGCATTAATAGCTGATAGGATTCGTCTGGAATATAAAATAAGATAAAAAATCATTTAAAATAAATGGTACATATGGTATAATATTCTTACGAGTAAAGTGTTACGGAGGGTATTATGAAGAACATATTATTTATTGCTTCTGAAGCAGCACCATTTATAAAAACAGGTGGACTTGCAGATGTAGTTGGAAGCCTGCCTAAGTATTTTGATAAAACTAAATATGATGTAAGAGTTATGATTCCTAAGTATCGATGTATTCCTGAGAAATATAAAGATATGATGAAATATATAGCTAATTTCTATGTAGATCTGGCATGGAGAAGCCAGTATGTGGGGCTTTTTGAAATGGAATATGAAGGCGTTCATTTCTATTTTATTGATAACGAATTTTATTTTGACGGATATAAGCCATACGGCTATATTCATCAGGATATTGAAAAATTCGGATTCTTCTGTAAGGCATCTCTTTCGGCAATACCATTGACAGGATTTAAGCCTGACATAGTTCATTGCCATGACTGGCAGACAGGTATCATTCCTGTATACCTTAAGGAAAGATTCCATGAGGGCGAATTTTACAGGGATATGAAGTCAATAATGACAATACATAACCTTAAGTTTCAGGGTATCTACGATATGAAGACTATTAAGGATGTAACTGGACTGCCTGATTCTTATTTTACACCGGACAAGCTTGAGGCTTATAAGGATGCCAACTTCCTTAAGGGTGGTATTGTATATGCCGATAAGATAACCACGGTAAGCAGAAGCTATGCCGAGGAAATCAAGACGCCGTTCTATGGTGAGAAGCTTGATGGCCTCATGAGAGCCAGAAGCAATGATTTATGGGGTATTGTAAACGGAATTGATTATGATGAATATAATCCGGAGACAGATGCAAGGATACCTCACAACTACAATCAGATAACATTCCGTAAGGAAAAATATAAGAATAAGATGGATTTACAGCGGGAACTCGGGCTTGAAGTCAACCCTAAGAAATTCATGGTTGGTATTGTATCAAGACTTACAGACCAGAAAGGGTTTGACCTTATCGCTTATGTTATGGATGAGCTTTGTGCAGAAGATATACAGCTTGTTATTCTCGGAACAGGTGAGGAACGTTATGAGAATATGTTCCGCCATTTTGACTGGAAGTACAACAACAGGGTTTCTGCCAATATATATTATTCTGAGGAAATGTCACATAAGATATATGCGGCATGTGATGCATTCCTTATGCCTTCTTTGTTTGAGCCATGCGGACTCAGCCAGTTGATGGCATTAAGATACGGAACGGTTCCTATTGTCAGGGAAACAGGCGGATTAAGAGATACAGTAGAGCCATATAACCAGTATGAATCAACAGGAACAGGCTTCTCATTTAGGAATTACAATGCACACGAGATGCTTGACACCGTGAATTATGCGAAGTCTGTATACTACAACAATAAGAGAGAATGGAATAAGATTGTTGACAGAGGCATGCTGACAGATTATTCATGGAAGGCCTCAGCACTTAAATATCAGGAATTGTATGATTCACTTTAGGATATTAAGAACTATTATTTATGAGACATAAATTGAATGGTAGAAAAATAATAACATTGATTGTATTTTTGGTTATTTTGAGTTGCATGATTTTATCAGGATGTTCAGATGAAGACTGGGCACCATATGAAAAAAGAACAGAAGATGTATCAATAAAATTAGATAACAGCATATTTGATTTGGCACAATGTAAGGATGAATTGAAAAATATTTGCAATAAGTATGCAAAAGATTTATCGCTTGTACACGCCGAATATATATTTTTCAAAGACAAAGATAGTCAGGCAATAATATCAATGTCCAAACTTTATGAAAGAGGTGAAGTAGGCTATACTAAATTATGCGAATTATATGTTGATATAGAAAGTAATACAGTTACAAAAATAATATATCGTGACGGCATTTCAAGAAGAGTTGATCCCTATGGCCCGGAACTTGATGGAATAATTGCGAATCGGGCAGATAAATTATATGATGATTATATGAAGGATAAGGAATATATGGACAAACTACATATAAGTTATTATTATAACGAAATCAACATAGGAGGTTATGATAAAACAGAAAAAAGAATTCTGAAAAAAACATTAGGTATTCAATAGAGAATGTATGAATAAAGTTAAAACCAAATAGACAGTATATATTGAACAGAAAAACGAGACTTCATATGAGGTCTCGTTTTTTTATACTATAGTAAAAGGATTTAGGATTATTAAAAAGATAAATGATGAGTATAAGAATTGTGATATTTGTGGGGCTTGAGCTGGCTGTAATGTTAATTGAACATTCTTTAAATATAAAGGGAATAGCTTTGGCGGCATTTATTCCCTTTATTACAATGATATGTGGAATGCTCTATTGTATACCACCTAAAAAATGCTAGTTAAAAATTGTGGAGAAAAGTCCCTTACTTTACTTCCTTTATTTTGCTGATATCCGGACTTATATTCATTGAATAATTTGTATGGTAGATTACGAAGCCCGGAGCACCACCGGTAACTTTTTTAAGCTGTTTTCTCTCAACGTAATCGACCTCGACTTTTTCATAAGTTCTTCCTTTTGAATAGTAAGCGGCAAGGGCAGCAGCTTCTTCATAAGTCTTGTCGGGAAGTTCTTTTTTATCACACTTGACAATTACATGGGAACCGGGCATATTTTTGGCGTGGAACCACCAGTCATTACCTGTTGCAAATTTAAAAGTCAGTTCCTCGTTTTGGATATTGTTTTTGCCTACATATATATCAAAACCGTCCGAAGATATATAGTGGAACGGAACACATTTAACTTTCTTTTCTTTCCCTTTTTTTGACAAGTTCTTCTTGATAAAGCCATATTCAATAAGTTCTTCCCTGATTTGACCAAGGTCCTCATAACTTATCGCAATATCAAGGGCGGTGTTAATTGATTCAAGATGGTCTATTTCCGCTTTTGTCGAAAGAACAAGCTCGGAAAGGGCTTCATAGGTACGTTTTAACTTATTGTATTTTGCAAAATATTTTTTACTGTTTTCAAGTGCCGAAAGCTGTGGGTCAAGAGGAATGGTGATATTTTCATTGGTATAATAATTAAGAACCTCACAGGATTTGGCATCTTTAGGTATCTCATATCCATAAACATTGAGAAGTTCGCCGTATATTCTGTAAGTTTCCCTTTTTGATGTATCGTCAAGCTGTTTCTGCTGCAAATCATATTTTTTATAATTTCTTACAAGTGCCGTGGACACAATCTGTCTTAAATCGGCAGAACGTTGTCTGATACGGTCGGAGATATTTTTATCCTTGTAGTAATCCTCAAGCATACGGCTTACGGAGTCATATTTTACGGTATCGCAGGCAGAAGTGCCGTAATTTATAACATCATATATTTTATCTTCGCCGGTTGTGATTATTACAGGGTTAAAATCATTGCTTTTTACGGTATCAAGAATGTTATAAAAGGTTCTTACAAAGTGTGTAAGTTCGTTATTGGAAAGCCCGGTGACGGATTTTCTTGCCTCCACTCCCGATATATCGCATATTTCGTTATTAACCTGTGGACTTATACCTGTAAAGCTCTGATAAAGTATTTTTGAAACAGGAAGTGCCTTATCCTTTATTGCCTCTGTGATTTCAGGTTCCGACATGGCAAGGACATCGGCTTTATCCGTTGTATTCGGAATAAAATAGTCAAAACCCGGAAGAACTTCCCTTACCGAACTTACGCTGGCATTTATACGCTTGATACTGTCAATGATTTTGTTGTTATCGTCAATAAATATGATATTACTGTGTTTTCCCATAAGCTCCACCATAAGGTGTTTTGTGCACATATCGCCAAGCTCGTTAAGATGCTCAATTTTAAAATCAATTATACGCTCTAAACCGGGCTGGGAAATCTCCGTAATACGTCCGTTATTGATATGCTTTCTTAAAAGCATACAGAAGTTAGGGGCGGTAAGGGGAGAGGGCTTATTGCCGCTTACAAGATAAGCCAGTGGCAGACTTGCATTCACGGACAGCATGAGTCTTCGCTGACCGGAGGGCGTCTTGATTGTAAGAAGGAGTTCGTCTTTTTCAGGCTGGGCAATCTTATCAATCCTGCCGTTTAATATTTTATTATTTAATTCAAAAATAAGACTTCTTATAGTAATTCCATCAAATGCCATTTCTTTTACCTCAAAAAATTTCTTGGATAAGTATAGCACATTTATGAGATATTTCGTAGAATATTTTTATGGAAAATATGTCAGACACAGGCTTTATTTTTGAACCCTGCACTTGAATTGAAATGCGGTTTTTGGTAATATAATTTCAATATGTCATAAATAAAGAAAGGTTGCAGACTTATGATAAAAAGCATGACCGGATTCGGGAGAGGAGAGGCTTCTGACGGAGACAGAAAGATTACGATTGAGATGAAATCCGTTAATCACAGATATTTTGAACCGTCAATCAAGATGCCTAAGAAGCTTAATTTCTATGAAGCAGGAATAAGAACAGAACTTAAGAAATATATAAACAGGGGCAAGGTTGATATTTTTATATCATATGAAGACTATACCGAGAATCAATATAACCTAAAATATAATGAAACACTTGCTGCTTCGTATATGGAGATATTAAAAAAAATATCGGAACAGTTTGAAATTGATAATGATGTGAAAGCATCCTCCATATCAAGATATCCGGAAGTTATCACAATGGAAGAGCAAAGTGATGACGAAGAAGAAATCTGGATTATCCTTAAAGAGGCATTGACACAGGCGTGCGAGCAGTTTGTTTCTACCAGAATAACCGAGGGCGAGAATCTTAAAAATGATATGTTAGGCAAGCTTGATTATATGTTGGGACTTGTTGATGATATTGAAAAAAGAAGCCCTGAGGTTGTAACGGAATACAGAAAGAAGCTTATTGATAAGATTCACGAAGTACTTAATGATGCATCACTTGATGAGAACAGGATTGCTACGGAAGTAACGATTTTTGCGGATAAGATTTGTGTGGATGAAGAGACGGTAAGATTAAGAAGCCATATCGAAAGCACAAGAGATACCCTTATTGAGGGCGGTAACGTAGGACGTAAGCTTGATTTTATTGCACAGGAAATGAACCGTGAGGCCAATACCATACTTTCAAAGGCTAATGACCTTGCCATATCCGACAATGCCATAAGTCTTAAGACAGAAATAGAAAAAGTCAGGGAACAGATACAGAATATTGAATAGAAATGCGAGGTACATATATGAATAAAGGAAATTTGATTGTTGTGTCAGGCTTTTCTGGTGCGGGAAAAGGCACCGTTATGAACAGACTGATATCGGAAAAAGAAGGATATGCCCTTTCCGTATCGGCAACAACAAGAGGAATGAGACCGGGCGAGACAGACGGAGTTTCTTATTTTTTTAAGACCAAGGAAGAATTTGAGAACATGATAAAAGAAGACGCATTTGTTGAATATGCGTGTTATGTAGGGAATTATTACGGAACTCCTAAAGCGTTTGTGGAAGAAAAGATTAATGAAGGCAAAGATGTTCTCCTTGAAATTGAAATACAGGGCGCCTTAAAGATAAAAGAGAAGTTTCCGTCAGCAGTTCTTATTTTTATAACAACAAAGGATGCAAAAACACTTAAAGACAGACTTACAGGAAGAGGAACAGAGACGGAAGATGTCATTGAAAAGAGACTTAACCGTGCGGCTGAAGAAGCCAAAGGCGTGGAAGCTTATGACTACATTGTTGTAAATGATATTCTGGAAGATTGTGTTGAAACAGTTGACAGAATCATAAAAAGTGAGCATAATAGAACAAGTGAAAAAATATCTGTAATAGAAGATATAAGAAAAGAATTATCTAAACATACTGTATAGCAGTCAAGTAAAGGAGATATTGTAGAATGATTCATCCATCGTATACTGAATTAATGAACGTAATTAACAAGGATGTGGAACCGGGAGAGCAGCCTGCAATCCAGAGCAGGTATTCCCTTGTAATTGCTACATCAAAGAGAGCAAGACAGTTAATCGCCGGTGCACAGCCTTATGTAAATGGTAAAGGCAAGAAACCATTATCTATAGCTGTTGAAGAATTATATAAAGGAAAAGTTAAGATTGTCGGCGATGTAGCTGACAATGAGACAAAGTAATGTCTTTAACGGAACTTGTGAAAATAGTTGTTCTGGGTATTGTTGAGGGAATCACGGAGTGGCTTCCTGTCAGCAGCACAGGACATCTTATTCTATTCGGGCAGTTTCTTAATCTTAAATCAAGCCAGGAATTTATCAATATGTTTAATGTTGTTATCCAGCTTGGGGCCATTCTTGCCGTTGTAGTAATATATTTTAAGAAACTCTGGCCTGTCAGTAAGAATAACGAAACGGCTAAGCTTTGCTGGGATAAGGATAAGTTATGGTTGTGGCTCAAAATCATAGTTGCCTGTATTCCGTCAGCGGTTATCGGTTTACTTTTTGAGGATAAGATTGATGCCATAATGACAAGCCCATATATTGTTGCGGCAACTCTTATCATATATGGTATTGTTTTTATCGTAGTTGAGAATATTAACAAAAATAAAGAATTTAAGATCACAAGTCTTAAAGAAATTACATTCAGGACGGCACTTATTATAGGTCTCTTTCAGGTACTTGCATTGATTCCCGGAACTTCAAGGTCCGGAGTAACGATAATCGGTGCGATGCTTATCGGAACAGCAAGGACAGAAGCAGCAGAATTTACATTTTTCCTTGGAATACCTACAATGTTCGGTGCAAGTCTTCTTAAGATATTTAGTTTTCTTAAGGACGGCGGCGGATTTTCGGGACCGGAAGCAATATACCTTTTTGTAGGTATGGTTGTTTCTTTTGCCGTATCCATAATTGTAATCAGATTCCTTATGTCATTTATCAAAAAACATGATTTCAAACCATTTGGAATTTACAGAATTGTACTGGGATTAGCAGTAATTGCGTTTCTGGTATTTGCATAATTATATATTTCGGAGGTAGAACTAATGAATTACGTTGAAATGTCAACTGAAGAACTTAAGAAATTGGAAGCAGAGCTTAGCAAGCAGTATGATGGATATAAATCGCTGAACCTTAAGCTCGATATGTCAAGAGGTAAGCCATCACCTGCACAGCTTGACTTGACTAACGATATGCTTGACGTAATAACATCAAAAACAAGCCTTGTAACAGAGTCAGGTGTTGATTGCAGAAATTACGGCATGCTTGAAGGAATCAAGGAAGCAAGAAAATTAATGGGTGACTTTTTAGGTGTACCTGCGGAAAATGTATTTGTATGCGGTAATGCAAGTCTTAATGTTATGTATGACTGCGTGGCTAATTCAATGCTTTTCGGAGTAATGGGTTCAACACCATGGTGCAAATTAAAAAATCCGGTAAAATTCCTTTGCCCTGTTCCGGGTTATGACAGACATTTTAAAATAACAGAGCTCCTTGGAATTGAAATGATTAATATACCTATGACAGAGAATGGACCTGATATGGATATGGTTGAAAAACTTGTGTCATCCGACTCAAGCATTAAAGGCATCTGGTGTGTTCCTAAGTATTCTAATCCACAGGGTGTTGTATACTCAGACGAGACGGTTAAGCGTTTTGCAGCATTAAAGCCTGCTGCAAAGGATTTCAGAATATATTGGGATAATGCGTATGCACTTCACTATATTTACGATGAAAGTATTAAGATTCCTGAAATTCTTTCAGAATGTGCCAAGGCAGGTAACCCTGACTTAGTATATGAGTTCTGTTCAACATCTAAAATAAGTTTTGCCGGCGGCGGAATATCTGCAATCGCATCATCAGAAGCAAATCTTGACTGGATAAGAAAGAGACTCACAATCCAGACAATAAGCTATGATAAGATTAACCAGTACAGACATGTGTTGTTTTTCAAGGACATTGACGGAATAAAAGCACAGATGAGAAAGCATGCGGAATTTTTAAGACCTAAATTTGATGCCGTACTTGAGATATTCGATAAAGAAATAACCGGAACAGGCGCAGGTTCATGGACAAAGCCTATGGGCGGATATTTTATCTCATTTGAGACTAACGAAGGCTGTGCTAAAGAAGTTGTTGCAAAGTGCAAGGAAGCAGGTGTTGTTTTAACAGGTGCCGGAGCTACATTCCCTTACGGAAAGGACCCTAAGGATTCCAACATAAGAATCGCACCTTCATATCCTACACTGGATGAATTAAAGCAGGCAGCGGAATTATTTACACTTTGTGTAAAACTTGTTACAGTCCGTAAGATTCTTTCAGAAAGATAAGAGGTAATTTTATGAATACATTTGGTTTTATTGGCGTTGGCAATATGGGTAAAGCTATGTTAAATGGTGTTTTGAGAGTGTATAATCCTAATCAGGTAATGATAACGGATGCGTCCGAAATGCTTAGAAATAATGTGGCAAAAGAGACAGGTGTTGCGGTGGCAGAGACTAATATAGAGCTTGCCAACAGTGTAAAATATATAATTCTCGCTGTGAAACCACAATGCTATGATGAAGTTATAAGAAGTATTAACAATGTTGTTACCGCTGAGAAGATAATAATATCCCTTGCACCGGGTATAACAACAGACTACATACAGAACAAATTCAGTGCACAGGTAAGAATTGTAAGATGCATGCCTAATACACCGGCTTTAATCGGTGAAGGAATGACAGGCGTATCCTATAATCCAAAGGAATTTGACCTTGAAGAAATGGATGTTATCGCACAGTTCTTCAGCTCATTTGGCAAATTCAGAATAGTTGACGAGAAATTACTCAATACGGTGACCTGCGTATCGGGAAGTTCACCTGCCTATGTATATATGTTTATTGAAGCTTTGGCAGACAGTGCCGTTAAATACGGGATGTCAAGGAACGATGCTATTGAATTTGCGGCAATGACCGTCAAAGGTGCGGCGGATATGGTTCTTACCACCAAGGAACATCCTGCAGTATTAAAAGACAGGGTATGTTCACCGGCAGGAACAACTATTGCCGGAGTTGCGGCTCTTGAAGAGAATGGATTCAGACATTCCATTATAGCAGCTACCGATAAATGTTACGAAAAATGTACAGGGCTTAAATAATATGGCAGATATGCAGAGAATCAAAAGGGAATTAAAGTATGCGGGTGCTGTTGTTGATGTGTATGCCGATACAATGAAATTTAAAAACGACAATACGGAGGTATGGGATACCGTTCTTCATAAAAAAGGAGCGGCAGCTGTTATTCCGGTATTACCTGATGGCAGGATAATTCTTGTAAGGCAATACAGAAATGCCCTTGATAAGGAAGTTCTTGAAATTCCTGCAGGATGTAAGGATTCACCTGATGAAGAATCCATAGTATGTGCGGCAAGGGAATTAGAGGAAGAGACGGGATATCATTCAGACTGTCTTGAAAAACTGTTTACAATTTCAACAACAGTTGCAGTATTTGGAGAGACTTTTGATGTATTTGTTGCGACTAACCTCGTCCACACAAAAAGCAATCCTGATCCTAACGAGTTTATCAATGTAGAAATACATGATATTGATGAGCTTGCAGGCATGATATATAGCGGACGGATACAGGATGGTAAAACAATAGCTGCCATACTTGCATATAAAGATAAGTATATAAAAGCATAATTTAAAGCCTTTTTTCATAGTATATGCTATGGAAAGAGGCTTATTTTATAAATTCAGGATAGTCATTTATATTTTTCTTGTTGCTGTTATGGCAGGAGTGATTTTTTGCATTTATCCTGCCAATACACAGATAAGGGAATGGCACACATTATTAAAAAATAACATCAAGGATATAAAAAAATATTTTGATTATATACATATTTTTGAACGTGTTTTTCTTAAAAATCTGAGAAATATAACAATAATTGCCATTGCCTGCAGGTCGATGTATCGCAGTTATTTAAAATATATTATATCGGCAATGTGGGGTTTCGGGCTGTCATTGGTTATTGCGGTATGCGTGTTGTCATCTGATATAAGAATGGCTTTCAGGCTTTTGCTGTATATGAGTTTACATGATATTTTTTTTGGAACGGCAATATATTTAATATGCATGAAAAAGAAAAATATCAAATATATTCCCGCATTCATAGTTATCATAGGTTGTTCTTTTATTGAAACAATTATAATTTAGTTGACAATAAATATACTAAATGTGATACTATAGAGTGACATGAGCAGTTGAAGTTTATGCAACATATAAAAAAGCAAGAATAATACGACAATTACTTAGTCGGGATAAGGAAGAGGTTATGACAGAAAATAATGTAAGAAAAAAGAAAAAAAGAAAAAATACTACAACGGGACTTGTGCTTCTTGTACTTGTTCTCACGGTTATAATACTTGGAATAATATTAATCATAGTTAATAAACTTGATAAGAATAATAAGAATAATAAAGTTTCACTAAAAACATCAAAGATTGAATATGAAGCGGACGGAAGCGATTTTAAAATAAGTCCTTCGGATGTTTTAAACGGACCTTCTGATAAGGTCAGCACAGCTGTAATTGACAGCACATCGGTTAATGCGAAGAATGTCGGCGAATACGAAATTAAGGTGACATGTGACGGTAATACTTATACAGTTACTGTTTCAGTAAAAGATACTAAAAAACCTGTAATTGATGTAGCCAATACAACACAAAAGGTTCCAGCGGGACAGGAACTTGAGGCTGACAAAGTAATAACCAATATAACAGATGCTACAGAATGCAAGACAGGTTTTGTTATGGCAGATGAACTTGATGATGTGGCCGGCAAGATTAAGTCCACTGTGTCATTTAATGAAAAGGGAACTTATACTGTATATGCTGCAGCAGTAGACAGTGCAGGTAATTACTCAACTCTGCCTGTAACCGTAGAAGTAACGGAAGCTGTCAAAGTTGATTATCTTAACAGCGGAGCAAAAGTAAAGGTTGATGCCAATACAGATTTTAGCAAAATAGACAATAAGACAATTCCATTTGGTTTCAGCAATGAAGACAGGGATGAAAATAACAGGCCTAACGGCTGCAATTATTACAAGACCAAATATGGTAAATATGCCGTTGATTTCATACAGCCTAACAGCGAATATGTTTTCCTTACATTTGATGAAGGATATGAATATGGGAATACACCTGAAATTCTTGATACATTAAAGGAAAAGAATGTCAAAGCAGTATTTTTTGTTACACTTCCTTTCGCTAAATCAGAACCTAAACTTATCCAGAGAATGATAGATGAGGGCCATGTAATAGGTAACCACACCGTAACTCATCCAAGTGCCGGACTTCAGTCACTTTCAGTTGAAGACCAGATTAAAGAAATAAAAGATGTTCATGACTATATGCTTAAAAATTTCAACTATGAAATGTACCTTTTCAGATTTCCAACAGGCGCATTCAGTGAACAGAGTCTTGCAATTGTCCAGAGCCTTGGATATCGTTCCGTATTCTGGAGCTTTGCACATAGGGACTGGGTTGTTGATGACCAGCCGGATGTAGGTGAATCATTAAAGAAAGCAATTAATCAGGCACATGGTGGTGAAATCTTCCTTTTGCACGGAGTATCAACTACCGATACAAAGATGCTCGGAGACCTTATTGACGGACTCAGGGCAAAAGGCTTTAAATTCGGTTACTATGCAAAGACAAATTAAGTAAGAGGTTAAAATGTACAATGTATTAACATTTCTGGAAAATTCTTCATTGAACTATCCGGATAAAACAGCAGTAAAAGATAATAATTCAGAAATAACATATAAAGAACTTGTTATAAATGCAAAAAGAATAGGAACATTTTTATCTGAATATGACGTCAGGAGGAAACCTGTTGTTGTATATGGCAATAAAAGTGTCAGGGTGCTTACCACATTCTTTGGGATTGTATATGCAGGAGGGTTCTATGTTTTAATAGACCCGTCTTTCCCAAAAGAAAGAGTTATGAAGATATTCAACGTACTTAAGCCTTCTGTTGTCATAACAGATGAGGACAAGTTTGATAGAATCAGGGAATGTGAGTACAAGGGAACGGTTCTTGATATTAATTCTGTTGAAAAAGATATTGATGAAGCCGTGCTTTTGGCAATAAGAAAGAACGCACTTGATACAGACCCTTTGTACGGTATATTTACATCCGGCTCAACGGGGGACCCAAAATGCGTTGTGGTATGCCATAGGTCGGTAATTGACTTTATTAATGTGTTTACAGAGACATTCGGAATAACGGATAAAGATGTAATCGGCAATCAGGCACCATTTGATTTTGATGTGTCTGTTAAAGACATATATTCGTGCATAAAGACCGGTGCAACACTTATCATTATCCCTAAGGAATATTTTATGTTCCCTAATAATGTATGTGATATGCTTGATGATAATAATGTTACAACATTAATCTGGGCAGTATCGGCACTTTGCCTGTTAAACAGACTTCACGGACTTAAATATAAGGCACCCCACGCAATTAACAAGATTATGTTCAGTGGTGAAATGATGCCTGTTAAACAGCTTAATGCGTGGAGAGGCTATTACAAAGACGCTATGTTTGTTAATTTGTACGGACCTACAGAAATAACATGTAACTGTACATATTACATAATAGACAGGGAATACAGCGATGACGAGAAACTTCCTATGGGCAATGCTTTTCTTAATGAACATGTTTTCCTGTTAGATGATGATAATTCTGAAATAACCGATAAGAATATTCCGGGAGAAGTGTGTGTGTCAGGAACTGCACTTGCCTTTGGTTATTACAACAACAAGGAAGCTACAGCAAAAGCATTTGTACAGAATCCGTTAAATGATAATTTTAACGAACTTATATACAAGACAGGTGATCTGGCATACTACAATGATGAAGGTATGTTTGTATTTTCGGGAAGAAAAGATTTCCAGATAAAACACATGGGACACAGAATAGAACTTGAAGAAGTTGATATTGCCATCGGTTCAATATGCGGAATCGACAGGGTATGTACTTTCTTTGATGAAGCAAAGAATAAAATGGTATCATTTTATGTGGGCGGAATTGATAAAGCAGAACTTATTGCGGAATTAAAAACAAAAGTTCCTGATTTTATGGTTCCTAACCTTTTTATGCAGATAGATGAGATGCCGATTACAAAGAATGGCAAAATAGATAGAAATACTCTTAAAGAGATATACAGAGGTGGCAGGAAATGAATAAGGAACTTATAAAGGAATGTATCTTAAAGTATGGTTCTCCTTCGTATATCTTCGACCTGGACGCATTAAAAGAAAGAGTTCTTAATATTAAAAAGATACTGGGTAAAGACATCAATATATGTTATGCGATGAAAGCCAATCCTTTTATCATCGAAGAAATGAAGGACTATATTGACAGATATGAAGTGTGCTCTCCGGGAGAATATGAGATATGCCAGAGACATTCTGTTAAAAAAGATGTGATAATTGTTTCAGGGGTTAATAAGACCTATGAATCAATGGAAAGAATTATGTCATTATGTAACGGAGATGGAATTTTTACAATAGAATCAGCGGAACATTATTATATACTTTCCAAGGTATGTAAAGAAAAAAATATCCATATCAGAGTTGTTATAAGACTTACAAGCGGTAATCAGTTTGGAATAGATAAAGATATGTTTAAAAACATACTTTTGCAGCTCAAAGACAACGAATACCTGGATTTTGCAGGAATACATTATTATTCGGGAACACAGAAAAAACTCAAAAAAGTAATAAAAGAGGTTGCCATGCTTGAGGAGTTCGCAAAGGAACTTCAGGATGAATATGGCGTTGCAACAGATATTCTGGAATACGGTCCCGGATTGTTATTTAATTATTTTGAAGGTGAGGAGACTCCATCCTTTGAGGAACAGTTATCCGAACTTAAAGACATATTAAAGAATATTAAATCATTTAAACATATAACACTTGAAATGGGCAGATTTATTGCATCTGAATGTGGTTATTATTGTACTGAGGTTGTGGACAGGAAATGTAATAACGGCAGTGAATATGCCATTGTTGACGGTGGTATACATCAGGTTAATTATTACGGACAGACACTTGGCATGAAAAAGCCTTTTATGGATGTAATAACCTGTAACGATTCTTATGAATTGCAAAAAATTAATATTTGTGGTTCACTTTGTACCGTAAATGATGTAATATTAAGAGATGTAAGTCTTCCGCAGTTAGATAAAGGAGATATTCTGATTTTTAAAAACTGTGGTGCTTATTCTATTACGGAGGGTATGGCGCTGTTTTTAAGCCGCGAACTTCCGGCAGTAATTTTTTATAATAAGGATACCGGATTTGTCAGAGTAAGGGATCGCATTGGAACACATCTGATTAATGACGGACAATAGGAGGAAAAAATGGAAGAACTTATTAATATTTTAGAGGAAATTGTACCTGGTGTTGATTACGAAAATACAACAACACTTATTGATGATCATATTCTTGATTCATTTGCTATTTTATCACTTGTATCAGAGATAGAGGATGCGTTTGATGTAGAAATCGCACCTGTAGAACTTATTCCTGAGAATTTCAATTCCGCTAAGAGTTTATGGGCCATGATTGAAAGACTTAAAGAGGAAGAATAGTGGCATATCATATGCTGGTATATGTTGTGGCATTTCTGCCGGCCACAATATTACTTTATCAGCTTGTACCCCAGAAGTTCAGGTACATAGTATTGTTATGTGCGAACTGTATTTTTTTCTGCTCATTCAGTAAAGGACTGATTATATATCTGATTGCAGCTATATTGGTTGCATATTTCTTTGCCAGATGGATTGAAAAAATAGGAGAAAAAAAGAGTGATGGGCAAAAGGCAGTTACAAAGGCAAAAAGAAAAGTATTGGCATTAGGCATTGTGCTTAATCTGCTTGTACTTGTTGTATTAAAATATACTAATTTTTTCGCAAAATCTTTTATTGATTTGACGAACGTGTTTGGTTCAAAGTGGAAATTTGCACCGATTCGTTTTCTGGTACCTATCGGAATTTCTTTTTATACGTTGGAGATTATTTCCTATCTTACGGATGTATACAGGGGAACAATCAAAGCAGAACACAATTTTGCCAAAGTTGCATTGTATCTAAGCTTTTTTCCACAGACAATGGAAGGACCTATTGCAAGATTTAGCGAAACTGCCGATGATTTATATGCCGGCAGGGGAATTACATTTAATAACCTGAAGTTCGGATATCAGAGAATCGCATGGGGACTGTTTAAGAAAATGGTAGTTGCGGACAGATTTTATTATATGGTTTCATATATTTTCAGTAACTATCAGAAACTTGACGGTTCAATTATGCTTGTTGGTGCAATGGCATATACAGCACAGCTTTATATGGAATTTTCAGGCGGAATGGATATAATCATCGGTTCCGGACAGATATTCGGAATTAATCTTCCTGAGAATTTCAGACAGCCGTTTGCGTCAAAGAATGCTTCGGAATTCTGGAGAAGATGGCATATAACGCTTGGTACTTTCTTTAAAGACTATATTTTTTATCCTGTATCACTTGCAAAACCTGTTAAGAATTTTGCGAAAAAGGTTAAAAATGTATTTGGCAGGAATGTAAGTAAGTTTGTAGCACCAACGGTTGCTTTATTCTGTGTATGGATATGCAACGGCTTATGGCATGGTGCACAATGGACATTTATATTCTACGGAATGTATTATTTTGTAATTATTTTTATCGAAACCATTACGGAAGCACCGGTTAAAAAGCTTACGGACAAGCTTCATATTAACAGAGAAAGCAATGTCTATAAGGCTTTTCAGTCGGTAAAACTTTTCTTTATTGTTATAATCGGAGAAATGTTTTTCAGGGCTGAATCACTTAAAGCAGGCTTTATTATGTTTGGCAAGATATTTACTGATTTTCATATAAGCTACTTCTGGAATCACAGATTTAAGCTTCATCTTGATGCTTATGATCTTATAGTTGCCCTTGTGGGTGTTCTGGTTGTTGTTATAGTAGGCTTTATCAGAGAGCGTAAACCGGGATTAAGAGAGAGAATAGACAGGAAGATTCTTCCTGTAAGATGGATCGTCTGGTATGCGTGCATTCTTACTGTGATATTCTTTGGAGCTTATGGCTCAGGATATTCCGTTGTTGAGCTTATATATGCAGGATACTAGGATTTGGAGAGGTAAGATATGGGAAAAAAAATTGTAAACAGCATAATATTTCTGGCAGGACTGGCTGCAATACTTGTATTAGCATCACATTTTTTAAAGCCGAACGACGATGTATATAATACAAATGGCGTTATGGCAAAAAAAGAAGAGTTCCAGAAAGAAACAAATGATACTATTGATGTCATTTTTATCGGTGACAGTGAAGTGTACTCTGCATATAATCCTATGCAGTTGTATGGGAATTATGGTTTTACATCATATGTTCTTGCTACTTCGGCACAGAGACTATGCGATACATATTCAATTTTAAAGAGTATGTATAAGACACAGACACCGGAATATATTTTTATTGAGACTAACTGCTTCTTCAGATTTGGCGGAAGCGTAGACGCTACAAAAGATCGTTTTATGAATTTTGTACTTAATAGAATTCCGGCAATGAAGTATCATACGAGACTTAAGAACTTTTTCTTTAATGAAAAGACAAAAGACCATGAGTATATGAAAGGTTTTGTGTTAAGAAATAATGTGGAACCTTATACAGGCGGCGAATGGATGCAATATACAAATGAAGCTGAGCCTGTGGATGAATGTAACGTGGAATATATTAATAAAATCGTGACACTTGCCAAGAAACATAATACAAAGATTATTTTTGTATCAACACCTTCACCTGAATGCCATTCATATAAGAAGCATAATGCAGTTGTTAATTTTGCTAATGACCATGGAATAGATTATTACGATTTTAATCTTGTATCAGACAAAATAGGAATTGATTGGAGCAAAGATACGAGAGATGGCGGTAATCATCTTAATTTCAAAGGAGCAATTAAAGTAACGGATTATCTTGGTAAGATAATGAAAAGTGAACTTAATTTAAAAGACCACAGAAATGAAAACGGTTACGAAAAATGGCAGAATTATTACGAGAAATATCTTGAAAAGATAAATGAAAAATAAATCAAGACGCATAAAAATAAATTAAAAAGAATGTAGGAGCTTAACGGTTCCTACATTCTTTTTATAATTAGCATTTCTCAGCAATGATGTATAAAAGCTTTTCTGAATCTTCCCAGCTGAGACAAGGATCTGTAATTGACTTGCCATATATATGTTCGCCAATTTTCTGGCTGCCGGGTTCAATATAGCTTTCCACCATTACGCCTTTAACAAGCTTTCTTATATCGGCGTTCATGGCACGGCTATGGAGAACATCTTCAACAATTCTTATCTGTTCCATGTATTTCTTGTTGGAATTACTGTGGTTGCTGTCAATAATTGTAGCGGGATGCTTCAAATCATGTTCTGCATAAAGTTCATTTAAGAGAAGTATGTCTTCATAATGGTAATTAGGAATACACTGACCTTTCTTGTTGACAGCTCCTCTTAAAACCGTATGTGTAAGAGGGTTACCGCTTGTATTTACTTCACTTCCCCTGTATATAAATGTATGAGGGTGTGAAGCTGCATGAACTGAATTAAGCATAATTTCGTATCCGCCGGAAGTAGGATTTTTCATACCTACAGGAACGTCCATTCCACTGGCTGTTAATCTGTGCTGCTGGTCCTCGACTGAACGTGCACCGATTGCAACGTATGCAAGTGTGTCATCGCAGTACATCCAGTTTTCAGGGTAGAGCATTTCATCCGCAGGGAAAAAACCTGTTTCTTTTATTACATCAAGATGAAGCTTTCTGATTGCCTTAATTCCTGCAACCATATCCGGAGCCTTCTCAGGGTCGGGCTGGTGAAGCATACCCTTGTAACCATCACCCGTTGTTCTGGGCTTATTGGTATATACTCTTGGAATTATGATTACTTTATCTTTAATCTTTTCCTGCACTTTGGCAAGACGTGTAACATAGTCAAGAACTGCATCTTCATTATCGGCAGAGCATGGTCCGATAACCGCAAGAAATTTATCGGATTCGCCTGTAAAAACCTTACGAATCTTTTCATCTGTCTCTTTTTTTAATTCAACAGCTTCCCTGCTAAGCGGAAATTCTTCCTTGATTTCTTCCGGAGAAGGAAGTGTTCTAACAAAATTAATACTCATTTTATTCCTCCAAAATACTGTAAAATCTCTGACATTGTAACACTATATTTATTTTTTTTCCATACATATGTTAAAAATATTCCTTTTACTTGTATCAAAACCTGCCTTGGGATATAATTTATACATCAGAAAGAAACGGGGTGTCAGATATGAAAAGAGTAATCTGGATAATTTTAGACAGCGTAGGTATGGGAGAACTTCCGGATGCAGCGGCATTTGGTGACAAAGGAGCTAATACAATTGTTCATACATGGGAATATAACGGAGGGCTTGATATTCCCAATATGTTGAAGCTTGGATATGGTAATATTGAAGGAATGACAGTGCTTCCTAAAACAGATATACCGTCAGGTGCTTATGGAAGATGTATGGAATTATCTAACGGAAAAGATACGACGGTAGGACATTGGGAGATGACGGGTATTATTTCAAAAAAAGCATTTCCTACATTTGAAAACGGTTTCCCTGAGAAAATTATCCGCGAGTTCATTGATAAAACAGGCATAGACGGTGTTCTTGGGAATTGTGTGGCATCCGGAACCGAGATACTTAAGGTTCATGGAAAGGAATGCGCAGATAAAGGAATCCCTATCGTATATACTTCGGCAGACAGCGTTTTCCAGATAGCATATTTTGTGGGAAAGGACGATAACAGTTCTGAAACCGATGAGAATAAATTAAATAAACTTTATATGCTTTGTGAAAGTGCAAGAAAGATTCTTACAGGTGATTACGAAGTCGCAAGGGTAATTGCAAGACCTTTTGTTATCGACAGTGATAAGTATATAAGAACTTCAGACAGAAGGGATTATGCTATACTTCCACCTGATTATAACCTGCTTAACAGGCTTAAAGAACAGGGCTTTGATGTAGCAGCAGTGGGTAAGATACATGATATTTTTGCAGGTTCGGGAATAACAATGTCTGAACACAGCAAAGACAATATGGATGGAATAGACATAACCCTTGATTTTATGAAAAAAGACATTAATGGTGTTATTTTTACCAATCTTGTTGAATTTGATTCTTCCTACGGACATAGAAGGGATGCCAAAGGTTATGGAAAAGGATTGGAGGATTTCGACGGAAGGCTTCCTGAAATATTTGAGGCAATGACGGATGATGATATATTAATTATAAATGCCGACCATGGATGTGACCCGACATTTAAAGGAACGGACCACACAAGAGAGTATATTCCTTTGCTGGTTTATGGTAAACACATTAAAAATGTACCTATAGGAACAAGACGTTCTTTTGCTGATATAGGGCAGACGATAGCAGAATATCTTGGAGCAGAAAAGATAATAAATGGTGAAAGTTTTTTACAGGAGATTAGTGCTTATGAGAATGTATGACGTTATAGCTAAAAAAAGAGATGGCAAGGAATTAACGGACGAGGAAATATGTTTTTTTATAAAAGGATATACAGACGGAACTATTCCCGACTATCAGGCTTCTGCACTTGCCATGGCAATTTATCTTAACGGAATGACTGAACGTGAGACAGCCACACTTACAATGGCGATGGCACACAGCGGGGATGTCCTTAATCTTGACAGGATAGAAGGAATAAAGGTAGACAAACACAGCACAGGAGGGGTTGGAGATAAGACTTCCCTTGTTCTCGGACCGATGGTTGCCGCACTTGACGTTCCGGTTGCAAAGATGTCAGGAAGAGGACTTGGACATACGGGAGGAACCATTGATAAGCTTGAAAGTTTCCTGGGTTTTGTTACAGGAATAAGTGAGGAACAGTTTTTTAGTAATGTTAACAGGATAAAGATTGCCATAGCAGGACAGACAGGAAATCTGGCTCCGGCAGATAAGAAACTTTATGCCTTAAGAGACGTTACGGCAACCGTTGAAAATATTTCACTGATTGCAAGCAGTATAATGAGTAAGAAAATCGCGGCAGGAGCGGACGTTATTGTACTTGATGTCAAGACAGGCAGCGGAGCATTTATGAAAACACCCGAAAAATCCCTCGCCCTTGCAAAGGAAATGGTAAAGATAGGTTGTAATGTGGGCAAAAAGACAATGGCTGTAGTCAGCAATATGGATGAGCCGTTAGGTTATGCGGTAGGCAATGCGTTAGAAGTTAAAGAGGCTATAGATACACTAAACGGAGAGGGACCGACGGATCTTCTTACACTTTGTATCGAGCTTGGCTCACATATGATTATGGGAGCAGGTCTTACAGACGATAAGGCAGAAGCCGGAAAAATGCTTAAAGAGGTTGTGGACAATAAAAAGGCTTTGAACAAACTGGCTGAGCTTGTTGAGGCACAGGGTGGAGACAAAAATGCCGTTTATAACAAAGAACTTTTGCCTAAGGCGTTTATAATCAGGGAATTTGTGGCAAAGCATGACGGTTATGTATCCCATATAGAATGTGATGAAGTTGGTAAAGCTGCCATGGTTCTTGGCGGAGGACGTGAAAATAAAGACAGTATAATTGACCTTTCCGTGGGAATTGTCCTTCATAAAAAAGTTGGGGATTTTGTCAGAAAGGGTGAAAATATTGCAACCTTCCATGCCAATGACGAGGACAGACTTAATGCCTCCCTTAAATGTTTTGAAAATGCTTATGTAATATCCGATGAAGTTGTACATAAGGATAAACTGATACAATACATAGTTACTGAAGAAGGAGTGACTGACTGTGGATGAGAATATAGTTAAATTAGAAAAGTGGATAAAGGAAAGTGACAATATCGTATTTTTCGGCGGTGCAGGAGTAAGTACGGAAAGTGGGATACCGGATTTCAGAAGTGTTGACGGACTTTATAACCAAAAGTATGATTATCCGCCTGAAACAATTTTATCACACAGTTTTTTTATGAGAAATACAGAGGAATTTTACAGATTTTACCGTGATAAAATGCTTTATAAGGATGCAAAACCCAATAAAGCTCATTATGCACTGGCAGAGCTTGAAAAACAAGGCAGATGCAAAGCTGTAATTACACAGAATATAGACGGGCTTCATCAGGCTGCGGGAAGTAAAGAGGTACTTGAACTTCACGGTACCGTTAAGAAAAATTATTGCATGAAGTGCCATAAATTTTATGATGAAGAATATATAATGAATACAAACGGTGTACCAAAGTGTGGTTGTGGCGGCATAATCAAACCATACGTTGTACTTTATGAAGAACCTCTTGATAATTATGTTATTGAAAAAGCCGTTAATTATATAAGATATGCGGATGTCCTTATAATTGCCGGAACTTCCCTTACCGTGTATCCGGCAGCAGGACTTATAGATTATTACAGAGGCAATAAACTTGTGTTAATCAATAAATCTGTTACGCCTAAAGATAATGCCGCAGACCTTGTGATACATGAACCGGTGGGCGGTACTCTGGGAGAAATAGTATTAAATTCATAGGAACGGTCATAGACCGTTCTTTTTTTACATAAGATTAACTGATATTCTGTGGGAAAAATATATGAAAAAAATATTAGCTGTAATAATTATAGCCGTGGTGATGTGCCAAAGCGTAACAAAAGGAGAAGAGCCTGGAAATCTCTATGCAAGGGCGGCAATTCTTATTGATGCGGATTCGGGGCGTATCCTTTACGGTAAAAACGAAAATGATGTAATGCCTATGGCAAGTACCACGAAGATAATGACGTTACTTGTCGCACTTAAATATGGCAATCCCTCCGATAGAGTTACATTTTCTTCTTATGCGGCAAAAGAACCCGATGTGCAGCTTAATGCTTTAAAAGGAGAACAATATACGCTTAATGAACTTTTATATCTTATGATGTTACGTTCGTATAATGATGTGGCAATGATGGTAGCGGAATATGTAGGAGGCGTACTTAATGGGGATACATCCCCTAATAATACTACGGAGGAAAGCAAAGAAGATGTTAAAAGGTTTATTGATGAAATGAATGATTATGCCGTAAAACTGGGACTTTCTGATACATATTTTGTAACTCCTAACGGACTTGACGGGGAAGATGAGGGCAGAATACACAGCACAACGGCATATGAACTTGCGCTTATAGCAAGAGAAGCCCTTAAATCGGAAGAAGTCATTAAGATATGTACGACAAAAAGTTTTTCATACAGGGAACAGAACGGTAAAAGAAGTGGGACAATAACCAACGGAAACAGGTTCCTTGATATTAATAAAAATGCAATTGGAATGAAAACAGGATTTACGGGAAAAGCAGGTTATTGCTTTGTAGGTGCAACAAAAGTTGATGACAGGACTTTTATTTCTGTTGTATTGGGCTGTGGCTGGCCACCGAATAAAAATTATAAATGGGCGGATACCGGGAAATTAATGTCATACGGAAGGGATAATTATTTTTACAGAAACATATTTGAAAAGACGTATGATTACAAGGAAATAAAAGTTGAAAACGGGCTGCAGGAAAGTGTCGGAACATATATTCCTTTTGAAGTCAACAGGCTTTTATCGGATGAAGATGAGGTGGATGTAATTTATGAAATTATAAGTAAAGCAAAAGCACCTGTAAAAAAAGACGAACAGGTTGGCAAAGTGAGGATTTATATTAACGGAAAACTGGAAGAAGAACTTCCGATTTTAACAAAAGGAAGCGTAAAAGAAAAAACATTCAGGTATTTTTTACATAAAATTTTTTTATATTATTTTGTGTGAAATATGTTAAAAATTTATCAAATATAGCTTGATTATTTCGATAGTAGGATTTATTATATATCTTGGTAGAAAATTGAATTTTATTTTTACGGAGGTCTAAAATATGAGCACTACAGCTAAGACGTCAGCTAGTAAGAGAATAGAAGACTTACTTGACGACAATAGTTTTGTTGAGATTGGAAACCTTGTTACAGCAAGAAATACAGATTTCAACATGACCGCAATGGACACTCCAGCAGATGGTGTTATTACCGGTTACGGTACCGTCAATGGAAGCCTTGTGTATGTATACAGCCAGGATGCAACTGTTATGAACGGTTCTATGGGTGAAATGCATGCTAAGAAAATAGTTAATATTTACAATATGGCTTTAAAGATGGGAGCACCTGTAGTTGGTTTTGTTGATTGCGCCGGATTAAGACTTCAGGAAGCAACAGATGCCCTCAATGCGTTTGGTATGATATATGCAAAGCAGGTAGAAGCTTCAGGAGTTATTCCACAGATTACAGCAATAATGGGTACATGTGGAGGCGGAATGGCAGTTATGTCATCACTTTCTGATTTTACATTTATGGAAAGCAAAAATGGTAAACTGTTTGTAAACAGCCCTAATACTCTTGATGGTAATAAGTCAGAAGACACAGCAGGAGCAGATTTCCAGTCTAATGAAACAGCACTTGTTGATTTTACAGGCGACGAAGCATCAATCATTACAGAAATCAGGAACCTCGTAAGTGTTCTTCCAAGCAATAATGAAGATGAATCACTTTGCGAATGCACTGATGATCTTAACAGATTGTGCACAGATGTTAATAACGGTGCCGCAGATCCTGCATACGTTTTTGAAACAGTTTCCGATGACGGACTTTTTATAGAAGTCAAGAAGAATTATGCAAAAGAAATGGTAACAGGTTTTATAAAGCTTAATGGTGCTACAATCGGTGTTGTGGCTAACAGAACAGAGCTTTTTGACAATGGCGAATCAGTAGAAAAGTTTGATGAGGTTCTTACTGCAGAAGGCTGTGAAAAAGCGGCAGAGATGATTAATTTCTGTGACGCATTTGAGATTCCTGTACTTTCACTTACCAATGTTAAGGGATTCCTTACAACCAAAGAAAGTGAAAAGAAGATGGCTAAGGCAGCAGCTAAGCTTACTTATGCATTTGCCAATGCGGATGTACCAAAGGTTAATCTTATAACAGGCGAAGCATACGGAAGTGCTTACACGGTCATGAACTCAAAAGCAATAGGTGCTGATGTAACCTATGCATGGCCTGATACAACAATCGGAATGATGGATGCATCACTTGCAGCTAAGATAATATATGAGAAACAGCCGGAACTTATTGCTGAAAAGACAGCAGAGTACGGCAGACTTCAGGCAAGTGCCGAATCGGCAGCAAAGAGAGGATATGCAGATGATATCATCGAGGCTTCCGAGACAAGACAGCGTGTAGTTGCTGCATTTGAGATGCTGTTCACAAAAAGAGAGGATCGTCCGTCCAAAAAGCACGGAACGATCTAATATGAGGTGGCTGAAATATGAAACAGAGAATTAGAAGAATCTGGCTTGCACTCTGCATGGCAGTTTGCCTCTTCGCGCTTGCAGGATGCTCTGCAGCCGCTGACACCGCTGAAACAATCGATCCGCAGATCGAAATGGCGATGCAGTCCGGCTCCCAGCAGTACCTGGATCTGTTCAACCAGATGGATGACACTTCCATCGAACAGGCCCTTGCAACAAGCGTAAAGAACAAAGATACTGTTATGGAGAATGCGTTAAAATCCTGGGATTCCATTAAGGATGACCTTGGCGCGTTCGTTTCCAGCGAGACAGCAGTCGTTACAAAAGGTGATGACGGCTATATCGCAAGAATGAACACCGTTTACGAGAAGAGAGCGATGGAATTCACTCTGATCGCAGACGAAGATCTCAGCAAAGTTGAGACAATTTCCTTCTCCCCGGTTTACACAACAGGCGAGAAGATGGCGAAAGCCGGAATGAATACCTTAATGGGTATGGGCGTTGTATTCGTAGTCCTGATCTTCATCAGCTGGCTGATCAGCATGTTCAAATACATCAGCGTATTTGAGGCAAAGATGAAAGCGAAGAAGAATGCGGCAGCGGCAGCACCGGCAGCAGCACCGGCGGCTCCGGCACCGGCAGCAGCACCGGCTCCGACAGCAGCTCCGGCTGAGGAGGAGAACCTTACCGATGATACAGAACTCGTTTCCGTGATCACAGCAGCAATCGCAGCTTACGAGGGAAAAGAGACTGTTGACAACGGACTTGTAGTCCGCTCCATCAAACGTGTTTCTAACAGAAACTGGAATTAATATTATCAGGAGGAAATCACAATGAAAAATTATACAATCACAGTAAACGGTAATGTATATGAAGTAACAGTAGAAGAGGGCTTCACAGGCGCAGCTTCCGCACCGAAGGCAGCAGCACCGGCACCGAAGGCAGCACCGGCAGCAGCTCCGAAGGCAGCTCCGGCACCGGCAGCAGCTCCGGCAGCACCGGCAGGCGCAGCAGGCGCAGTAGCAGTTACAGCTCCGATGCCGGGTAAGATCCTTGGCGTTAAGGCATCTGCAGGTCAGGCTGTTAAGAGAGGACAGGTTCTCCTGATCCTTGAAGCTATGAAGATGGAGAACGAGATCGTTGCTCCGCAGGACGGCACTGTTGCAACAATCAATGTTGCTGTTGGTGATTCCGTAGAGCCGGGTGCTACACTCGCTACATTAAACTAATTTTCTGCTGACTGCAGATTCCACATGGAGGGATTAACATGGAATACATTCAAAATACACTTTTGAATCTTCTTCAGCAGACAGCATTTCTGAACCTGACCGGCGGCAACCTGATTATGATCGCTGTAGCCTGTGTGTTCTTATATCTGGCGATTAAAAAAGGATTTGAGCCTTTACTTCTGGTTCCGATCGCGTTTGGTATGCTGTTAGTTAATATCTATCCGGATATTATGAGATCGATTGAAGACTCATCGAACGGAGTTGGCGGACTTTTACATTACTTCTATTTACTGGATGAGTGGAGTATCCTTCCGTCCCTGATCTTCATGGGCGTAGGTGCGATGACAGACTTCGGTCCGCTGATCGCAAACCCGATCAGTTTCCTGATGGGTGCAGCAGCTCAGTTAGGTATTTACT
>OIZA01000220.1_pt1 | contig 33438 bp, 27 predicted proteins | sample 1588381 | NCBI WGS metagenome assembly OIZA01 (sample SAMN03283277) | human gut metagenome | biome: human-associated habitat; material: feces | host: Homo sapiens | place: Peru | collected 2012 | reverse complement strand
CGACGATAAGAGCGTAACGGAGAACACCCGTGTATCTTATCCGATCAACCATATCGAAAAGATCGTTCGCCCGATCTCTTCTGCTCCGGCAGCTAAGAACGTAATCTTCCTGTCCGCAGATGCATTCGGCGTACTTCCTCCGGTATCCATCTTAACTCCGGAACAGACACAGTACTACTTCCTGTCAGGATTTACCGCAAAACTTGCTGGTACTGAGCGTGGAATCACAGAGCCGACTCCTACCTTCTCTGCTTGCTTCGGTCAGGCATTCCTGGAACTGCATCCGACCAAATATGCAGAAGAACTCGTTAAGAAGATGAAGAAGAGCGGCGCTAAGGCTTACCTTGTAAACACCGGCTGGAACGGAACCGGAAAACGTATCTCCATCAAAGATACCCGTGGTATCATCGATGCGATCTTAAGTGGTGCGATCTTAAATGCTCCGACCAAAAAGATTCCGTACTTCAACTTTGAAGTTCCAACTGAGCTTCCTGGTGTAGACGCTGGTATCCTTGATCCGCGTGATACTTATGCTGATGCTTCCGAATGGGAGAAGAAGGCACTTGATCTTGCAGACAGATTCATCAAGAACTTTGCAAAATATGAAGGAAATGAAGCAGGAAAAGCACTGGTTGCTGCTGGTCCTCAGAAATAAATCCTGTCTGTCCGTTGTTTTTTAACAGCACATACAGCGATTCGGATCATTTTATCCGTAACATAAAACCCGGATGTTGAAAAATCAGCATCCGGGTTTTCATATGAGATCCCGCACCGTATAATAGGACACTCCAAGCACTTCTCTGAGAAAATACGTCGGAAAATATAAAAGATCCGTCGATGCCCCATAGGCATAGGTCGTAAAACCGCACTCCTCCGCCAAAAGTCTGGCCCGGTATTCGTGAAATTCGCTTGTGATGATAACAGCTTCCCTTCCCATCCCACGTGCATCAAAAATCTGTCTGGAAAACTTCATATTTTCCGCAGTAGATACGGATCTGCCCTCCCGGATCAGCCGCTCCCTGGCAATTCCCTTTTCTTTTAAATAGGTATACATGCAGGAGGCCTCGGAAATCTCCTCATCCGCGCCCTGTCCACCTGAAAGTACGCAGACCGCATCTGGATGTGCCGCAAGATATGTATCTGCCGCATCCAGACGTTCCTGCAAAATGCGGCTCGGACGTGTTCCCTTCACCTTACAGCCAAGCACTATAACCGGTGTCGCCGCATCCGGCGCCTTTTTGTAGCCTGCCGCCGCGATCCGCACCGCAGACACCGCAAACAGCAGTAAAACTGCCACTGCAGATATGCGCACCACCCATTCCGCGACGCAAAATCCCCTGTTTGCGCGAAGCATGGCTAAAACTGCTGTGACACGCTCTCTCTTTAAGGTATAAAAGAACAAAACCGCCGACACGGACATCCCTGCAAAGTTGCCGACATTGATGATTCCTTTCAGCAAAAGCGGAAAAAAGAACCAGAAAAAAAATATCATTTCAATCAATACAAAAACAGTTCGCCGCATTTTCTTTTTCTCCTTCGCCAGAATCTTGGTTTCTGCAAAATACCATGCTACATCAGATACGTATCCAGCACTTCTGCCCTCTTCTGCCAGGTATGCTCCCGCCATGCCGTCTCACAGCCCTCTGATGCGATCCGTTCAGCCGTCTCCGGGTCATTTAACAATTCCTTTACGATCCGCGGCAGACATTCCAACTGCTCAAGTGAATAAAAACGCAGTTCTTTTCCATCCACAAACCGCTCTCTCAGATAAAGGCTGTCATCCGTAAGCGCTACACTCCCGTTTAACATGGCAGTAAAAATACGGTCATGCACGCCATCCTTAAACCATGGCATGATGTTTAAGCAGATCCTGCTATTTTGCACCGCACGCACACAACCAGCAGAATCCACCTGTCCGCCGCACCAGATCAGATTGTCCCGCTTTGTACAGATCATTTTATCCCAGTCCTTGCCAAACAGATGCACTTTAATTCCGGATTCTGCCAGTGCACAAATTACTTTTGCACGAAAATAAGTGCGAACATACAGATCCAGGAACACCATTGATACCATTCCGGTTTTTAAATCGCTGACGGAAAGTTCCCCGATCTCCTCTCTCAGATTTTTTATCAGCGCCTCATGCAGAGACATGTCGGAGTGTATGATCATATCATCAATGATCCGGTAATAATAATCAATGTACTCCTCAGACTGCATTGGAAAATGTTTCGCGAGATCCGGCAGCGGCGCATAATTTCCGATAAACACCACATCATACGCGCGCTTCCGGTACGGGATCAGGCTTTTCCTGTAAGCTGCCACATCAAATGCTTTTGCTTCTTCCGTTCTGTCTGAAAGCAGGGAATTCCCCGTATCTGAAAGCAGAAGATTCCCCGCGGTCGGCAGAAAATGTACTTCATGGCCGGGATAAAATTCTTTTACAAACGCCACATGCTGACGATCCAGACAAAACAGTATCATGCCCGGATGCTTTCTTTCCAGATATCTGTGATAATAAAGCGGATGATCCACCAGAATATTAAGACATTTTACCTGCATTGCCTCCCAGATAGTCTCACCCTTTTCCCACGCAAACGCTTCCTCACCGCCAAGGCCGATAAAATTGAATGTAAGCATTGCTGTTTCCTTCGGTTTACAGAACTTTGTGAGCCGCCTTGCGCTCTCCGCCGCATGCTCCATATCCACCCAGAATACCGCACAGCCTCTTTCTTTAAAATGTACTTCCATTTGTCTGGAAAAATAACTTAAAGTCTCGATTGCCCCACGAAAAAGGACAATTTTGTGAATCTCTGACATCTTTCTCCGTTTCCCAAAAAAAGATACCTTTCCCGTGCAGCCTGTATTCCGGAAAAGGTATCTCGTTATTTTCTAGTTCTTAAAGCTGTGGATCGGTGCCGGAATTCTTCCTCCGCGGTTGATAAACGCATCACAGGAATATTTGTTAACCGGCATGATCGGTGCATATCCGAACAGTCCACCAAACTCTACGGTATCTCCGACATCTTTTCCAATAACCGGGATCAGACGTGCCGCCGTAGTCTTCTGGTTTACCATGCCGAGCGCCATCTCATCCGCAATGATACCGGAGATCGTGGTTGCTTTGGTGCTTCCCGGAATGGCGATCATGTCCAGACCAACGGAGCATACACAGGTCATTGCCTCTAATTTTTCCAGCGTAATCGCATTCGCCTGTACTGCATCGATCATTCCCTGATCTTCGCTGACCGGAATAAATGCACCGCTTAAGCCGCCGACATAAGAAGAAGCCATAACGCCGCCTTTCTTGACCTGATCATTTAAGAGCGCAAGCGCTGCCGTAGTTCCCGGTGCACCCGCATACTCGAGACCGATCTCACATAAAATATCAGCCACACTGTCTCCGACTGCCGGAGTCGGTGCCAGGGAAAGATCCACGATACCGAACGGAATATTCAAAAGCTTTGATGCTTCCTGCGCAACTGCCTGACCAACACGGGTAACCTTAAACGCCGTTTTCTTGATAGTCTCACAGAGTACCTCAAAGTTCTCACCGCGTACTTTTTCCAGCGCGGTCTTTACAACGCCAGGTCCGCTGACGCCGACATTGATGATCGCATCTGCCTCAGTCACTCCGTGGAAAGCACCCGCCATAAACGGGTTGTCATCCGGTGCGTTACAGAATACCACAAGCTTCATACAGTCTACAGAATCGCGGTCTTTGGACTGTTCCGCAACCTCAAGCAAAATTTCTCCCATGAGTTTTACCGCATCCATATTGATACCGGTTTTGGTCGAAGCAAGATTCACCGAGCTGCACACGCGCTCGGTACGGCAGAGCGCCATCGGAATCGAACGGATCAGCATCTCATCCGCCTTTGTCATTCCCTTGGAAACCAGTGCGGAATATCCGCCGATCAGATTGACGCCGACTGCCTTTGCCGCACGGTCCATTGTATCTGCGATCGTTGCAAAATCCTCCGGCTTTTTACATGCCGCACCACCGATCAGTGCGATCGGAGTAACTGAAATACGTTTGTTAACGATCGGGATTCCAAACTCGCGCTCAATCTTTTCTCCGACGGAAGCCAGATCTTTTGCAACTGTTGTGATCTTATTATAGATATTTTCATTTAATTTTTTCAAGTCAGAATCAATGCAGTCCAACAGGCTGATTCCGATCGTAATGGTACGGACATCCAGATTTTCCTGCTCGACCATATTATTTGTTTCTTTTACTTCCCAAATGTTTATCATTGTCTCTCCTCATTCCTGTTAGATTCTGTGCATCTGTTCAAAAATTTCTTCCTTCTGACATTTGATGCTGACACCGATCTGCTCACCCAGTTTTTCCAGATCTGTCGCACATTCTCCAAACGCTTTATCTGCTCCGCTCATATCCACGATCATCATCATGTTGAAGAAACCCTGTACGATCGTCTGTGAGATGTCCAGTACATTGATGTGTGAATCTGCAAGATAGGTGCAGACCTTTGCGATGATACCTACGGTATCCTTTCCTACTACGGTAATGATTGTCTTGTCAACTGTGTTTTCCATTTTCTTATCCTTTCTTTTTCCCATTTATTACTCAGCTTTATTCGCTGTTACACACTTACAAATTCTGAGACTGTATCCCGCTTTGCAACGGCGATCGGGAAATCCGAACCGTCATAGGGATTGTCTCCCATCGTCACCTCAAGACGCACGGTCTCATAGGCAAGCTCTGCATAATTATTCTCTTTGCTCAGATGCCCGAGAATAATTTTTTTCATACCATCATGCAACACTTTTCCAAGGAGCTGACCGGATACCTCATTGGACAGATGTCCGAGTTCTCCCAGTATCCTGCGCTTTAACGGATACGGATAGCTGCCAGCCTGCAGCATACGGACATCATGATTCGCTTCTAACAATAATACATCTAATCCCTGCAGCTTGTCTACAATATAATCATCGTATTTGCCAAGGTCTGTTGCAACTGCCACTTTTTTGTTTTCGTGCTCCATGACATAAGCCACCGGGTTTGCCGCATCATGCGGAATGGAAAAAGGCTTTATGGTAATATCTCCAATTTCAAATGCCTGATCCGGTAAGATCGGATGAAACAGGCTTTCATCGATCTTTCCGACCGAAGATGTATGTAAGATTGCCTCTATCGTTTCTTTGGTTCCGTACATCGGGATTCCATATTTTCTTGCGACAACTCCGAGGCCTCCGATGTGATCGGAATGTTCATGTGTAATGAGAATTCCGTCCATCTCCGCGGTTTTTAACCCGATACTGTTTAATCCGTTTTCAATTTTTTTCCCGCTGATTCCGGCATCAATGAGCAGGTGATAATCCTCTGTTCCCGCATAAATACAGTTCCCACTGCTGCCGCTTGCTATACTGCACAAATCCATTTTAATTCTCTTTCCAGTAAATATCGATTCGGTCCCCACTGTGGAGCTGCTGTGTAAATTTTGCATCCACGCCGTTGACTCTGGTTACGATCGCGCGTCCGTTTCCGGCGCTCAGATCAAAATTAATATGTTCAAAAACATCCACAAACACATAGACCGGTTTCCCTTCAAGCAGCACCGGCATACCGTTTACGACCACCTGAAGTTCCGTCGGAAATAGCGGTGCCTCCGGCTGTTCTGCCTCCGTTTCCACTGTCTCCCTGCTGTCTGCCGCCTGTGCGTCTGTCCTGTTGTCCGATATCTGTCCGTTCACGGCTGCTTCGCCTTTTACATCATCTGTGGCTGCTACGTTTTCCCTGCTAACTGCCGCCTGTGCGTCTGCCACGCCGTCCGATACCTGTCCGGCCCCGGCTGCCTTACCATCCACATCATCTGTGGCACTTGTAGCTGCCACACCATCTGTGCTGCGGCCTTCCTGCTGCGTTTTATTTTCCACGTCAAACACCGGATGCTCATCTACCGTCCATTCCACGTCAAAATTTTCATAAACCGGCTCCCTGTCATCCGTCACGCGGTTATTGACCAGAATATCATAATTTTTATCCAGCACAAGATCCATAAATTCCGCAAGCTGTGCAACCGTATAATAATTCTTTGTCTCGATCACATCCCCATCCCTGATCTGATAAGACGGAAGCTGGATCTCTCCATTGACTTCAACCAGACGTGGACAGCTCACCAGCTTTTTATTCACGTAAAACGAGATCGTATCGTTATTATACTCTTCCAGCATCTCGATCGTACAGGATGCATCCTCACCCGCTGTGGACGGCGTGATGGAAATATAACTGTTCGGTTCGAGCGGGGTATTGATGCTCACGACCTTTCCGTTAAACCGGATAACCGCCGATTCTCCCGCCTCGCCACGGATCAGGCGCGGCTTTCCGTTTAAAGTAAAATTAATTTCCTGTCCCCGCTTCGGGAAAAGATCCTCATTCGGGAAGCCCGCATTAAGCGCCGCATCCACCAATGTCAGATGTCCGTTATCATAAAGCTTCATCCGGTCTCCGTTAAAATGCACCATGATGAAATTATTTTTTTGGTCATAATAATTTAAGCAGATACCGATCGGGGTGACTAAAAGCGGATCTTTTTTCACATCTTCCTGCTCAAATTTTACCGCCTGTAATACTTCCTCTCCGCGCAGTGCGACACGCTCCTTCGGAAGTTCCAGATATTCTGCCAGGCTTTCCGTAAAGCCGTGGATCTTTCCGCCGCCACCGACTACAAATGCGGCACTCACGGATTTGTTTCCATTCAGTTCCTTGATCTTTTCTGCGACTTCTGAAGTGATCTTATCCACAGTCGGTGCCGTCAGCTCCCAGATCTCTTCAGATGGAATAATATGGGAAATTCCCATGATATCCTTAAATTCAACAGTCTCGTCAAACGTGGATGCAAGCTTCATCTCCTCTGCAGTATTAAAATCCACAAGGTACTGCTGCACGATAAGTTCTGTCAGTTCATCTCCCGCATGCGGGATCATGCCGTACGCAATAATGCTTCCGTCCTTCGTGATCGAGATATCAGAAGTTCCCGCACCGACATCCACCAGTGCGATATTCAACATCCGGAAATTTTCCGGGATCGCGACATTGATGGCAGCGATCGGCTCGAGTGTCAGATTCACTACCTCGAGTCCTGCGATATTTACCGCAGAATACAGTCCGTCAACAACATCCTCCGGCAAAAACGTGACGATGATATCTTCCGCGATCGTCTCTGCCTTATGCCCCTCAAGATTGGTGAACATCTCGTCATTCAGATAATAATGTACGACCGAATATCCGACACAGTAAAATTTGTACTTCGTGTCATTTTCCTCTGCCAGCACCTGCTGTGCCCGTTCAATACCGAGCAGATCCAGTGTATGGATATCCTCTCCTGTCACGATCGTCTCTTCTGCGAACTTATGTTCCACTGTAGTCGTGACGGTCTTTAACACGCGGCCTGCCGCCGCGATGCAGACCTCGGAAAGCTGTTGTCCAAGCTGTGCCTCCAGGTCTTCTTTTATGACACGTATTGTATTTCCCACGCGCCCGATATCATGAATCTGTCCATCGAGCATTGCGCGCGTCTCATGCATTTTCACACTGTGTGCGATGACATGAAATATTCTATCTTCTTTATACCCTACGGAACCGACCACATTTCGCGTTCCGATATCCAGGCCAAATACCAGTTCGTCCGGCGTTATCATAACTGATACTCCTTTCTTTTCAGTAATTCGGCAACCTGCCTTACGGCATCCTCTTTTGCGCCGTTATTATCGATCACAACTCTGCAGTATTTCCGGTATGTTTCTTCTGTAAGCTGGCTTTTAAAAATCTGCGCTACCTTTTCTTTTGAATACCCTCTGTTTTGCATCAGCCGTTTCTCACGGTTTTCTTCTGTGGTATAGATATACCACAGCTCATCACAGATGCTGTCATATCCCTCTTCGATCAGAAGTGCCGCCTCTAAAACCAGCACACGCAGTTCTTTTTTCTCCCGCTCTTTTTTTACACGCTCCATTACATACGTTTTCACCGCCGGATGTACAATATCATTTAATTTTTCCCGCTTTGCGGCATCCGAAAAGATCACCTCCGCCATCCGGTTTCTTTCGATCTTTCCATCCGCGCCGAACACAGCATCTCCGGCAAAAAGTTCCTTTAATTTTTCGTAACATGCGCCGTCCGGTTCCATCAGTTCATGTGCGATCTCATCTGCAAGCATGACCTCGATCTTCTCCTGCTCTGCAAGGAATTTTAAGATCTCCGTTTTTCCGGCTCCAACGCCTCCGGTAATTCCTACAAATTTCATCTATTTCGCCTCGTACCAGTTATTTCCGGTATGCATATCAATCTCCAGAGATACCTTAAGATCTGCTGCGTGATGCATTTCCTCTTCCAGTATCTTTCCTACCACATCCACTTCATCCTCTGCTGCCTCTACTAAAAGTTCGTCATGCACCTGTAGCAGAAGTCTTGACTTTAATCCTTCTTTTAAGAGTCTGTCGTGCACCCGGTTCATCGCGATCTTTATAATATCCGCTGCAGTTCCCTGGATTGGCGCATTCATCGCAACACGCTCACCAAAGGAACGCTGCATGAAATTGCTGGAGGAAAGCTCCGGAACCGGCCGTCTTCTGCCAAACATGGAGCTGACATAGCCGTCCTTTTTCGCACCTGCAACCAGACCGTCCAGAAATGTCTTGATACCCGGATAAGTTTCAAAATACCGCTCAATATATTCTGCCGCTTCTTTTCTTGTAATGCTCAAATCCTGGCTTAATCCAAAAGAGCTGATTCCGTATACGATTCCGAAATTGACTGCCTTCGCATTGCGCCGCTGTAAGTCCGTCACCTCATCAAACGGGACATGGAATACCTGGGATGCCGTCATGCGATGGATATCCTGTGCTTCCCTGTATGCTGCGATCAGCATCTCATCTCCTGACATATGCGCCAGCACGCGCAGCTCGATCTGGGAATAATCCGCATCCACAAACACAGCTCCTTCTCTCGGCAGAAATACCTTTCGGATCAGCCGGCCGAGTTCCATCCGGATCGGAATATTCTGTAGGTTCGGTTCGGTGCTGCTGATCCTGCCGGTTGCTGTGACGGTCTGGTTAAACGTCGAATGAATCCTGCCGTCCTCCGTGATATAATCGGCAAGCCCGTCCGCATAGGTAGATTTTAATTTTGCGAGCTGACGGTATTCTAAAATATCCGCGACCAGAGGATACTCCGGCGCAAGCTTATCCAGTACATCTGCAGCCGTGGAGTAACCGGTCTTTGTCTTCTTCGCGTAAGGCATCTGCAGCTTTTCAAACAGGATCACTCCCAGCTGTTTCGGCGAATTGATATTAAACTTCTCGCCTGCGCCCTCATAAATACTTTTTTCAAGTTCCGCAATACGGACCGAAAGCTTCTCACCGTATTCCTGTAACGCAGCCTTGTCCGCACGGATTCCCTCTCTTTCCATGTCAGCAAGCGTAAATAAAAGCGGCATTTCTATTCCGGTAAACAGTTCTTTCATACCGGTATCGGACAATTCACGCTCCAAGACCGGCTTTGCTGCATATGCCACATAGCTGACAAAGCAGACATATTTTAAAAACGCTTCCGGCTGTGTCTCCGCTGCATCGGAAAGTGACAGCTTTCCAAGAAGGTCTGCGCGTGACGGGATCATCAGTCCCAGATAATCCTTTGCAAGATCTTCATAGGAATATTCATTTTTCAGCGGATTTAAGAGGTATGCCGCGATCTCTGCATCAAAAAACTCTCTCGCCAGCGCTTCGCTTGTCTTTTCTTCTTTTGCAAACAGAAGATGCAACTGCGGTTTTAATGAAAATGTAACGCCGCATGCGCCAGCCTCAAGCAGTCCTCTTAATGCATCAAGCAGATATTCTTCCGTCAGGAATCCCTCTACCGCCAGAAATACGGTATCTTTTTCTCCAGAAGAAAAAGATATGCCAAGCAGCCTGCCCTTCTCCTCCACAAGGAAAAAGCCAAGCTCTTTTTCTTTCTTTGCTCCGGCAAGAAATTCCTCCGCTCCGGCAAGATCGGAAATTTTACGAAAATACTGTTCCGTCTCATTTTTCGGTGCCGAAACATCAAACTTTGCGAGCAGATTTTTAAATTCCAGACGTTTGCACAAAAGATATGCTTCCTCGGTAAACAGATCCCCTAAAGCCGCATCCTCCAGACTGTAATCAATGTCGGCATTGATCTCAATCGTTGCCAGTGTCTTGCTCATCTGTGCCATGTCGTAATGTTCTTTTAAGTTTTCCTTCGCACGGTTCGGCTTGATCTCATCCACATGCGCGTAGGCTTCCTCGATGCTTCCATAAGCTACGATCAGATTGGTCGCCGTCTTTTCTCCAATGCCCGGCACACCCGGAATGTTGTCCGCCGTATCACCCATGAGCGCTTTGACATCGATAAACTGAAGCGGTGTGACCTGATAGCGTTCCCTCACATCTGCGGCATTATAGTCCTCAATTTCTGTTCCGGTACGCTTTGTCTTTGGAATACGGATCTTAATATGCTCCGTCGCAAGCTGCAAAAGATCACGGTCTCCGGAAACAACAGAAACAACCAGGCCTTCTTTCTCACTGCGCTTTGCGATCGTTCCGATGATATCATCCGCCTCATAGCCTTCCTTTTCGATGATCTTTACACCCATCGCCTTTAACATTTCCTTCATAAGCGGAACCTGCTGACGCAGTTCCTCCGCCATCGGCTTTCTGGTTCCCTTGTAAGCGTCATACATTTTATGGCGGAATGTCGGGGCATGCACATCGAATGCCACGGTCAGATAATCCGGTTTTTCCTCATCTAAAATCTTAAACAGGATATTTAAAAAACCATAGACCGCATTCGTGTGCAGCCCTTCCGCATTGGTAAGATCCGGGATTCCATAGAATGCCCGGTTCAAAATACTGTGTCCGTCGATCAATACTAATTTTTTGTTCATGCTACTCCTCGTCTACCAGCTCGAAAAATTTCGTATCAATCTCCGGATACGCACGTTTTAAGGAAATCGGCTTTCCGCTGTTATTTAAAAAGCAATGTTCACTCTTTGCAAGCGAACGCAGTTCTCCTGTCTCTTTGTCCGTCATACGGTACGTAAATGCCAGTTTTATGCCGTTGTAAGAAGATATCTTTGTCTCGATCACAACTGTATCGCTGAAATGCACCATACTCTTATATTCGCAGGCAACCGAAATGACCGGGCTTATGATCTCGGCCTCCTCCATGCTTTTATAGCTGTATCCCATCTGCTCCATCAGATCCATCCTCGCCTCTTCCATCCAGCGGATGTAATTGGAATGATGTGCGATTCCCATCTGATCCGTTTCATAATATTTGACATGATGTTCATACGGCTTAATTCTTAAATTGGCCGGTGTTGTGTATACTTCTACTCTTGTATCCTTCAAATTACTCACCTTCCATTGTATTTGTTCTGATTCCATTTTTCTGCATGGGCATAGAAAACACCCAATATAGACATTATGTCACAGGTTGGAGGGAAATTCAATGTTTTCTTAGTATTCCCCGCAGTAATCCAGATAATCCGCCTCATCCGCAAACAGAATGTATCTGCCCTCGACCAGTCCCATGTAACCTTCTGCTGTAAAATATCCTTTCATAAAAAACACGCTCCTTTTTACCTTTTTGTTATCCGTCTTGCTTCTTTTGATAACTCAAGTATAAAAAGGAACGTGTCCCTTATGTGGTACATGTGTTATGTAAACCAGTTTCATAGATTCTTGTTTCAACTTTGTGACCCACCACGCAGACGGTGTTTCACTTCTATTTCACGCTCACTTCTCCGGCAAGCACCCGCTTATAATCCTCGTAATTTTTTTCAAGCAGCGCAGGCGTGTCCAGACCGTATGGACATTTGCTCTTGCAGTGTCCGCAGTGCAGGCAGTTCTCTATCTTTTTCATCTTCTCCTGCACTTCTTTCGTGAGCTGCAATTCTGACGGAGAACGGCGCAAAAGCAGTGACATACGCGCGCAGTTGTTGATCTCGATACCCGCCGGACACGGCATACAGTATCCGCAGCCACGGCAGAATTCCCCGCTCAATTCCCTCCGGTCTGCTTCGATCAAAGCTTTTATCTCCTCTGTCATAACCGGCGGATGCTCAATGTATGAAATGAACTCATCCAGCTCCTTTTCGCGCTGTACGCCCCAGATCGGAAGCACATTGTCGTACTGTGCCTCAAATGCGTAGGCTGCCCTGGAATTTGTGATAAGGCCGCCGGAAAGCGCTTTCATGGCAATGAATCCCATGTTTTTTTCTTTGCACTTTTCCACCAGCGCGATGTCCTGATCGTTTGCGAGATAGCAGAACGGAAACTGCAAGGTCTCATAAAGTCCGGATTCGATCGCCTCGTTTGCCACCGCTAGTCTGTGATTCGTGATCCCGATATGGCGGATCATTCCTTTTTCTTTCGCTTCAAGCATTGCCTCGTAAAGCCCGCTTCCATCTCCGGGCTTCGGACAGACTGGCGGATTGTGGAACTGATAGATGTCCACATAATCCGTCCGCAGATTGTGCAGGGAAGTCTCTAACTGTTCAAAAAATTCCTTCGCATTGGATGCGGCGGTCTTGGTCGCCACAAAGACCTTATCCCGGATGCCCTCTAACGCGATCCCGAGCTTTTCCTCGCTGTCCGTGTAAAAGCGCGCCGTATCGAAAAATGCGATCCCCGCATCATACGCTTTCCGCACAAGGGATACGGCATCCTCATCCGTAATACGCTGGATCGGCAGTGCACCGAATCCGTTTTTATTTACCGTGATCCCGGTACTTCCAAGTGTTACCTGTTCCATATTCTTTCGTTCCTTTCTGTGTTCTGCTTTTTTATTGCCCTGTTCTTTTTCCTCTCTGTTTCGGATTGTATATTTCTTTCACTCTATTTTGGAGCCCCGTCCTCCGGATACTGCGTCAGCTTTGTCTCTACCAGCTTTTCACCTTCGTAACGAAGTTTGAGGGAAAAGAAATCCTCCGTCTCACGCAGCAGGCGAAAGAATATCTTATCCCCCTGCCATAGCTGCAGGTTATAGATCTCACTCTTTGGTATCCACTCAAGATTTCCCTCGTCACACTCCGAAAGTGTTCCGGTAAACTCACTTGCCGTATACAGATGGATATATTCTGTCTCCCATTCATCTGAAAGGAAAGTGAGGATTGCACGGAATCTGTATTTTGTCAAGGTAAGTCCCGTTTCCTCCCGCACCTCACGCAGCATGCATTCCTCGGGTGTCTCATCCGGCTCAAATTTCCCTCCGACACCAACCCATTTGTCATGGTTTAAATCATGTTCTTTTTTTACCCGATGTAACATCAGATACTTGTCATCCTTTTCAATATAACAAAGCGTTGTCAGTTTCATTGCATTCTCCCCCTCTCCTGTTTCCTTATTTTTCGTTTTGTGCAAACAGTGTATACTTTGGATACAAATCCTTAAAATCTTCTCTTGTAAATCTGTGATAGATCACATGGCAGCCCTCAAATGTAATGCAATACCGGTAATCGTTCGGTTTGCCGTCCGCGAAATAGATCAGATAATCAAAATCCTCTCCCTCAACCTTCTTTGATACCACGCAGTCGGAAAAAGCCAAAAATACTTTTTCTATATCCGTGATCGTACAGCCGTGCTTTGCGATCGCCGCAATAAAATCAGTCAAAAATTCGTTCTCATCCATATGCGCATGCACATATTCTGCGCACTGCGGAGCAAAGGTCAGGCAGAAACGCTCTCCTTCATTGGATACTTCAGATTGTCCCCATTTTTCCCGCACCGATTTTTTAAAGTCATCCAATACCTGATGCATGGCTGCAATCCCACAGTCCACTGCAAGCAGCCGGTTTAAGGATCTGAGCGGATAATACAGATGGATCACCTCACTCCGATAGCCCAGCTTGATCTGTTCTTCTGCGATTACATCCGTAATGTTCTGTTCGAGTCTGTCAAATGTTACCATAAATTCTACTCCTCATCGTTTTGTTCCATAATTATAATAAGTAGACTATTCTGCCGCTTCTGTCAAGCAAAAAAATTCCCGGGACGCTTAAGGCCTCAGCTCCCGGGAACTTTCTGTTTTCATACTTTTTTATTGCTGATTTTGTCCGTAATATGCATTTGCACCGTGCTTCCGGTAAAAATGCTTGTCACGGATGCAGTCCGGTGCCGGCTGTACCCTGGGATTGATCAGTTCGGTGCGTGTTGCCATTTTTGCGACTTCCTCTAAGACAACTGCATTGTGTACTGCCTCAGCCGCATCTTTCCCCCAGGTGAACGGACCGTGGTTTTTGCAGAGAACGCCCGGTGTATACACCGGGTTTGCTTTCCGCTCCTCAAACGTCTCAATGATCACAAGACCGGTATTTTTTTCATAGGCTTCCTCGATCTCTTCCGGAGTCAGGCTTCTGGCACACGGAATCTCTCCAAAGAAATAATCCGCATGTGTGGTGCCGTAAAGCGGGATGCTCCGGCCTGCCTGTGCCCACGCAGTGGCTTCCGGAGAATGCGTGTGAACCACACCACCGATTTCGGGATACTTTTTGTACAGTTCAAGGTGCGTCGGTGTATCAGAGGACGGTCTGTATTTTCCCTCAATCCTGTTTCCGTTTAAGTCCATCACGACCATATCGTCCGGTGTGAGCTTATCATAGTCCACCCCGCTCGGCTTTATGACAAAATATCCGCTCTCTCTGTCGATCCCGCTGACATTGCCCCATGTATAGGTGATAAGTCCGCGTCTCGGCAGCTCCATATTTGCCTCATATACTTCTTTTTTTAACTGTTCTAACATAACGATCTACCTCTCTTTTCGCTCACCGCATAAAATCCACTGCTGCCCGCTCCATGGCAAGTCCTTTCGTGTAACGCTCCATAAACGCATCAAATCCGGCTACATCTTCCGCTTTCGGAGCAAGTGTCTCACCCTTTTGTCCGGCAAATACCTTATTATCCAGATAAGCGTCCAGCGTTTCGCCTTCTGCTTTGTTTTTCATATAGGAAGCAAGCACTGCGATTCCCCACGCACCGCCTTCTCCCGCTGTATCCATAACAGTGACCGGCGTATCCATGGCTGCCGCGAGTATGCTCTGTCCGACCCCTTTGGTTTTAAAAAATCCGCCGTGCCCCAGGATCTTATCTACTTTCACCTTTTCTTCTTTTAAGAGGATGTCAAGACCGGTCTTTAACACGCCAAGGGACGTGAACAGATGAACGCGCATGAAATTTGCAAGATTGAATTTGGCATCCGGCGTACGTGCAAAAAGAGGTCTTCCCTCCTCAAATCCGGTAACCGGTTCTCCGGAAAAATAATTGTATGCCATCAGTCCGCCGCAATCTGCATCGCCTTCCAGCGCCTTGTTATAAAGCGTATAGAACAGATTTGTCATATCTACTTTCATGCCAAAGCTCTCCGCGAATTCCTTAAACAGATTGACCCATGCATTCAGATCCGACGTACAGTTGTTTCCGTGTACCATCGCAACCAGATTTCCGGTCGGTGTCGTCACAAGATCGATTTCCGGATGCACCTTCTTTAATTCTTCTTCCAGCACGATCATCGCAAACACCGAAGTTCCCGCGGATACATTTCCGGTGCGCTTTGCAATGCTGTTCGTTGCGGTCATTCCCGTTCCGGCATCTCCCTCTGGCGGGCAGACCGGAATTCCGGCCTCTAATTTTCCACTTACATCTAAAAGCTTTGCGCCTTCCTCCGTCAGTGTTCCGGCTTCCTCTCCTGCTGTCAGCACATCCGGCAGAATACTCTCTAGTTTCCAGGAAAAACCACAGGTAGCCGTCAGCCGGTCAAATTTTTCGATCATGCCGGCGTCAAACTGTCCGGTATGAATATCGATCGGGAACATACCGGATGCGTCACCGACACCAAGTACCTTTCTCCCGGTCAGTTTCCAGTGAATATAGCCTGCAAGTGTGGTAAAAAATGCCACATCCTTCACATGCTCCTCTTTATTTAAAATTGCCTGATACAGATGCGCAATGCTCCAGCGCTGCGGGATATTATAGGAGAATTCTTCCGTCAGCTTTTCTGCGGCTTCTCCGGTGACCGTGTTTCTCCAGGTCCGAAACGGCACAAGCAGCTCACCCGCCGCATCAAATGCCATATAACCGTGCATCATCGCGCTGAACCCGATGGAACCGACCGTAGACAGCGCCACACCATATTTTTTTCTTACATCCGCCGCCAGCTTCTGATAACAGTCTCTTAACCCTTCCCAGATCGCATCCAGACTGTAAGTCCAGATATGATCCACAAGCTGATTTTCCCACTCATGGCTGCCGGACGCGATTGATTTATTGTCTTCCCCGATCAGGACCGCTTTGATCCTGGTTGACCCAAACTCGATACCAAGCGCTGTTTTTCCGGCCAAAATATCTTCCCTTGCCCCCATCGTCATATCCTCTTTTCTTTCTATCGTATTCTTTTTTATCTGTATACAAGATCTCCAAGCATAAGATCTTTCTTAAAGTCACGTATATTCGTATCCTTGTCAATATAGACAGCTTCAATACCCATTGCTGCCGCCCAGTCGCCCATCTGCTCTGCAGTCAGGTCATACGTAAATGCCGTATGATGCGCGCCCCCTGCTAATATCCATGCTTCCGCACCGGTATAAAGATCCGGCTGTGGTGTCCAGAAATTGGTTGCCACCGGAAGCTTCGGCATTGGCTTTTCAGTTTTCTTACAGTCCACATCGTTTATGATCAGCCGGAAACGGTTGCCAAGATCGATCAGGGATGTTGCAATGCCTTTTCCTTCTTTGGACGTGAATACCAGACGCGCCGGATCTTCACGGTCACCCATGGTAAGCGGCTGGCACTTGATGCTGACCGGGCCGTCCGCGATGGACGGACAGATCTCAAGCATATGCGCCTCGAGGATGCCTTCTTTTCCTTTTACGAAATTGTAAGTGTAATCCTCCAGCATGGATGTTCCCTTTGCGTCTTTCATCCCTGCGGTCATGACTTTCATCAGACGTACCATGGCTGCCACTTTCCAGTCACCTTCCGCGCCAAAGCCATAGCCTTTTTCCATCAGTCTCTGTATTGCAAGTCCCGGAAGCTGTTTTAAGGTGCCCAGATCACCAAAATGGGTAACGATCGCCTGATAATTTTTTTCCTGTAAGAAGCGCTCAAATCCAAGTTCGATCTGTGCCTGTACTGCCACATGGCGTCTGAATTCTTCCGGCTCCCTGCCTTCTAAAAGGATCTCATATTTATCATAATATTCATCCACCAGTGCATTCGTATCGGATGCCGAAACTGCTGCAACAGACTCTGCGATCTCATTGACCGGATAGGCATCCACCTCCCAGCCGAATTTGATCTGTGCCTCTACCTTATCGCCTTCTGTAACCGCAACATTGCGCATATTATCTGCCACACGCATAACACGGATATGGCTGCTCTCGACCACCCCGACTGCCGTGCGCATCCAGGATGCGATCCGCTCCTGCACCTGTCGGTCTGCCCAGTGTCCGACAACGACCTTGCGCTCAATGCCCATACGGCTCACAATATGTCCGTACTCGCGATCACCATGTGCAGACTGGTTTTCATTCATAAAATCCATGTCGATCGTGTCATATGGGAGTTCTTCATTGAACTGTGTATGTAAATGAAGCAGTGGTTTTCTGTATTCCTGCAGTCCGAGTATCCAGGACTTTGCCGGTGAGAATGTATGCATCCAGGTGATCACGCCTGCGCATTCCTCATCGGTATTTGCCTCGTTAAAGGTTCTGCGGATCAGTTCATTTGTAATCAGGGTCGGCTTCCATACCACCTCGTACGGAAGCACACCGGATCTGTTCAACTCGTCTGTGATCTGTCTTGCATGCTCTGCAACCTTTCTTAAACATTCATCCCCGTACAGATCCTGAGATCCTGTACAAAGCCAGAACTTATACTGTTTTTGTGATAACATGTAAAAATACCTCCTGATATTACTTTCTCCTGTTTTGTGATACTTTCATCTTACAACTTGTATTGTCGTCCCTACAAGTTGTTTTTTTGATCCCGTACCCCAATCATTTTCGCGTTTTACAGGAGTCACGGATCACAAGCTCCGGTTCGATCATTATCTTATCCTTCCCGCCTGACAGCTGTCCTTCACGCATCAGGGAAAGCAGCATCTCCGCCGCCATTTCCCCAAGCCTTTCCTGCGGATGTGCAATCGTTGTAAGCTTTACCGCACTGCTCTCCGCGATAAAGGAATTGTCATAGCCGGTAACGGAAATATCCTCCGGCACAGACAGTCCTGCCTCATTTAAACCACGGATGACCTCTACCGCGATCTGATCATTGTAGCATACAACTGCATCCATCTGTTCTCCTGCTTCCGCCATCTGACGCATCCTTTCGTAAGGATGGATTGCCCGGTCCTCGGTATAAAACCATACGACCCGATCCGGATCATAGGAAATTCCCGCTTCCTGCAACGCTGTGACATAGCCCTTGTGCCGGTTCTGTCCCTGCATATCATCTGCTTTAAACACCCCGACAATCCGCCGGTGTCCAAGTCCGATCAGATATTTTGTGATCAGATAGCCACCCCTGCAGTCATCCATTAAAATCTGCGGCTTATCTTCCATCTGTTTAAAACAGCCCTGTATGAATACATACGGAATCTGAAATTCATCCAGCTTCTGATACAGATTCCTGTGTCTGCAATAGATCTGGCTCTTGCTCGGCTCTATGATAAGCCCGTCGATATCTTTTTTTAACAATTCCTCCAGACACCGTGCCTCCATGCTTCTTGAGTTTCTGGTATTCTTTAAGATAATGCTGTATCCGGCCTCCGTCATCACATGATCAATGCCCTGTATGACGCGCGGAAAGATGTAATCCGACAGATAAGTCGTCACCACGGCTATGTTGTGGGAAGTTCTTGTATGGCGTACCAGTTCGGAGCAGAAGGTTCCCCTGCCGTGTTCTGCATAAATATAACCGGCATTTTCAAGGATGAGCAGTGCCTTGCGCACGGTCTGACGGCTCACCCCATATGTTCTGGAAAGCTCATTCTCTGACGGGAGCTTATCGCCCGCCTGCAGTTTTCCGCTGACGATCTGCTCCCTTAAATCTTCCATTAGCTTATAATATTTCAGTTTTCTGGCGTTTTCTTCTTCCAGCATCCGCATTTCCTCTCAATTCTTTTCTTCTAAAGCACTGTCTGCCTGTAAGTTATAAACTTGTATTCTGGCTTGTCATCATTTTACCACATTTATTTCCATTTCCATAGCAGGGAAGGGATGCGTTCCTCGTTCCCATTACAAAAAGATCCACCTGAGTTTTCCCCGCTTTCCGGGTTTTTTCACTCCAGTGGATCTTTGATTTGATTCTTATTTTTCTTATTATTCAAATTGTTTCATCAAATCCTGCAATTATTCTCCCTGATTGAGCAGATACTGATAATCGGAACGTTTCACCTGAAGCGCATCATAAGTTGCACGCACTGCTGTGATCCTGCGGTTCAGTCCGTCCAGATGATCCATGAGACGCTGATTATCCTCTTCCTTTGAAAGCTGTCTTGCTTCATCACAGAGTTCTCTGATATCGCGTTTGCAGTCCTCAATCTCCGTGTCGAGATCCGCAATCTGTAACTTTAATAATTCTTTCATCTTCATCGTAAAATACCTCCTGCATCTGTAGTTCCGGTTTTACCCATCTGTACTTATTTTCTATATATCCATCATATCATAATCCCGCCGTTTGTACGAGTTTTTTTTCTTTTTTTGGACCTTTTATGCAAAAACAGTGTCACAAACACAAAGAGCACTGCTGATGCACCGGATATCGCCGCACCTTTCCGCAGTCCCGGTGTCTCATAACGCAGTTCAATCTCATGACTGCCCGCCTGCAGTGTGACCCCGATCAGACTGTTTAAAAACATTTCCTTCCCGGTCTCCTTTCCATCCACAAAAAGTGTCCAGCCATCCTCACACGGGATTGAAAATACCAGTTTTCCTGTCGTCTGCATGGTAATATGCCCTTTCACGCTCCGGTCTGAAAATTCATCAAGCGTCATTGTCTGGGCATTCAGTCTGTTATATGCCGTATCCAGGCTTGCAAAATTTAATGTATACGCCTGTACCATCAGATCCGCTACCTCCGGGCTGGTCAGTTTTATCTGCGTTCCCGCCTTACACCAGCCAAGATCCAGCAGATATACGTGGCTGCATTTGGTAAATGTCCGACGCTTTCCTCCGATATCCGCTGTGATGGTATTTGCCATACGGCTTCCATAGCTCGCATAGACGTAACTGTCCTCTGTGACATTTATCACAGTTTCACCAGCATTTTTCTGTACCGGAAGCTGACAGAACAGATCCTCGCCTGCTCCAAGCTGCCGCACCAGACTATTCTGTGCCATGACCGCCGTTCCTTCTGTAAAATCCCAGTTATCTTCAAGATCCGCAGGAACTGTAAAGCCCAGCGGCAGGACATACTTGTTTTCATACAGAAAGATGCCTCCGCTCTCCCCTGCAAGTGTGCGCAGCGGGCTCTCCTCATCCGCACTGGCTGTCATCATATATTTTACTGAAAGCATTGCGGACAACAGCGGCGTTGCCCCGTTATAGCAGTAATAATTCTTTCCGCCCTCCATGCCAAGTTCACGATAAAAAGTTCCAACGCTGTAGTTCATAAGGGAAGAAAAAAGCGAAGCCGAACGGTATCCGGTCAGACTCGACTCATTTTTCGTCATACGATCCCATTTCTCGATCCGGTAAAATCCATCCGCCTGTTCTGCAGCCTGTTCATTCAGGGCCTTATAATCCTCCCAGTGCGCCGTATACTGGGTTCGGCTCGTTGTAACGACTCCGGTCAGATCCATATTCACGCCCGTTTCCGCGATCGCAAGGAAAAATACCATACAATAGCACGCCGTCCGGTATGCATCCGTCATACGCACGATCACAAAAAGAAGTGTATACGCGAGTAAAAACACTGCCGTCATTAAGATTGCATCCATGGATATCATCTCATGATCCGTAAAAAGTGCCGTGCAGACCAGGAATGCACCGCAGGCCGCCGCTGCTGCAACAATATGCCAGATCCGGTTTCCTTTCCGTTCACGCAGCTCGTCAAACGCCATCACAAGGAGCACAAACATATAAAGAAACGACTGACGCCCCGGCAGACTGTCCGGGAAATGCAGCCCATGCCAGATAAAATCAAGCCAGTTGTTCGCAAAGCTGACAAGGAAAAATGCAAGTGCCAGAAAACGCAGCAGCTTTTTCTTCCATGAAATTCTCCGGTTCAGCAGATACAGCACGACAAGAAGCAGCACTGCCACACCACAGTAGATATTCGGCCAGTGATCCCTGCCCGTATATACCGTAACTCCCATACAATGTCTTGCCAGTTCATCAAAGATGGAAAAATACCAGGAGAAATCCTCCGGGAAACTGAAGCCACCGGAGCCGCTGTAGCCAAGTGCAATGGCTTCCGGCAGCAAAAGCACCGCTCCCATTCCTCCGGCAAGCAGGGAATAAAAGCCAAAACGAAGGCAGCTTTTGAAATCCAGATGCTTCTGTTCCACCTGCATAACCAGAAAATACAGTACCAGAAAAATACAGATCATAATGGAGATATAGTAGTTGGAAAGAATCGATACTGCAAGCAGAACACAGTACATGGCACTTTTTTTCTCCCTGAACAGCCGCTCCAGCCCAAGGATGATAAGCGGTGTGAGCATAATACAGTCCAGCCACATGATATTCCAGCTATATGCGGAAATAAATGCCGAGAGTGCATAAAACATGGATACGAGTGTCACAAGATAACTGTTATTCTTAAAATGGTATCCCAGGTATACTGCAAAAAAAAGTCCGGAAAAAGCAATCTTTAAAAGAACCAGCACTGTCATAAATTCGATCAGACAGTTCTCCGGACAAAAGAATAAAAGCCAGTTGACCGGGCTTGCAAGATAATAGGCAAATGTTGCGACAAAATCTGATCCGATCCCAAGATCCCAGGAAAACATAAGGCTCTCATGAGCTTTTAATTTGTGCAGAAATTCCATAAAAAATGGGGCATACTGATGATACATGTCAATATGCAGAAAACTGTTTTCTCCGAACGGATAGATCCCATGCCCGATGCACACTGCCGCCATAACCGCAAGCGGTATCAGAAATGCCAGCACATACGGCATATATTTTGCATGAACTTGTCTTTGATCCCACTGCTTCATCAGTCTTTTTCTCCTTCTTTGGCATCAAACAGCCGGTAATACTGCAGTTTCTGATACTCTTTTAACGCTTCAGATGTCTTCACGGTCTGTTCATTTCCATCGGCATCCACCATGCGTTCTGCCGAAACGACCGGCAGTTTTTCACTTAGATCCAGCAGATAGTTTTCATAATCGGATAACGGTATTCCTGCCGCTTTTAACACCTTCGCCGCCAGATAGTTGGCACTGGTATCCTCATTTTTTCCCTCTCTGATATCATAATTTGCCCAGATCACATAGGGAACCTCGTAGCGCTTTGCCTCCTCCGCTTTGGTCAGCGTATCATAACTTTTTCCGTTTAATGCAAGCACCGGCTGTACTACTGAATCAGTCGGCTGGTGATCTCCGAAAAACACGATGACTGTCGGCTCGTCCACCGCAGCGAAATAATCAACCAGTTCTTCAAGCGCCGCATCACTGCGTTTGATCAGCGACAGATACTGCGAAAGTGCAAACGCATTGACTCCTTCCACAGATACATCCTGTGTCAGATTCGGATACGCTTCCGTATACGGACTGTGGTTCTGCATGGTCACATTAAATAAGAACATCGGCTGTCCTGCCTGCTTCTTTTCATAAGTAGCAATGATCTTTTTCATGCAGGATGCATCATCAATATATTTTCTCACATAGGTTGGTGCCGTAAACGCATCCATAAAATACGCATGCGAAAATCCAAGATCGGGATAAATCTTATCCCGATTCCAGCCGGTCGCATAATAAGGATGCATCGCATAGGTGTCATAGCCCATTCCTGCCAGATATGAAGCCAGTGACGGTATCTTTCCGTTGATATACTGCTGATACGGAATACTGCCAGCCGGCAGAAACGCCATCGTATTTCCGGTTAAAAACTCAAATTCGGTATTTGCCGTGTTTCCGCCCTTGACCGACACATTCAGATATCCCGTGACCGTATTATCCGCTCCCTGCTGTAAACTGTGGATAAATGGCATATAATCCTGATTTGTCTGCATCTCTCCAAGTACGGCAGGATCTGAAAACGCCTCATCCATGATCACGATCAGGTTCGGCAGTGTCCCGGTGCTCTCCGTCTCCTGCTCTGGTGCATAAGATTCCAGCGTCTTTTCTGCCCCAGCGGCATCGTACCCCTCCGGCTTACTGACCGTCATATATTTTAAATCCATAAGGAATGTCACTGCAAAACCATCTGCCTGGCTCATATAAGCCGGCGTGAACAGAAACGGGTATAACTGAAACCGGCTCACCATCGTATCACTCCAGAGCATTCTGGTAAACCCGACAAGCAAAAATGCCACACTGACAGTCCCAACGATCCGTTTCAAAATCTGTTTTCTTTTTATCCCAAGCCGCATAAAAAGAATTTCGACCGCAATCAGTGCCACAAACCCAAGTATCGTGAATATCTGACGTTTTCCGAGTGCATAGTCATATTCCCCCGCCACGCTTGCCGCCGTCCGCATTGAAAAAATATCCCATGGCACGATCGGATTCGAACGAAATGAAAGCACATAATAATTTGCCAGTCCCACAACAAATGCAAACACGGTTTCTATCATCAGTGCCGCCCGAAGCCGTCCCGTTACAAAAAACAAAAACAGCATCAGTAATTCAAAAAATACGATATTTAAAAGCTGCGCTTTTCCTCTGGTCAGGGCAAATGCATTCATATGAAATGCCTCCATCAGATAATAGGCCGCTGCCGGACACAAAAACATCCCTGCCGCCTTAAGTACGCTTCCTGCTTTTTCTCTCATACTGCATCCTCTTACTCTTATATTTTCTGCATGCCGCAGTCTTTCCTCATTATAATACTTTACAAAAAAAGTGCAACTTAAAAAGACCGTCCCTGCGTCTTTTTACGCTGCACTTTTGTATTTCCTGCCCTGTTAGTCTGTCAGATCCCTGATTTGTCTAAGCCAGTGTATTATACAGATGTTTGATATAGTCATACTGGCTGTAGCTTCCGCTGTTGCTGTATGCGGTACTGTAAATCTGTGCCAGATGTGAACTCCTGGTCGAAGCCGTATTTACTTCTCCTACCGTTTTTGTCAGTGCTGTTGCAAGCGAAGATCCGCTTCCGAACACTTCCTTTAAATCTGAAAGATCTGCATCACACAATGCCGCGTAATCCGTCTCAAGCGTACCGTCACTCTTTACGGTAATTCCAATCTTCTTTAACTGCTCACTGGCACTCATAACCGTAGACGAAAGGGATTTCAGATACGCCTTGTTCGTCTTTCCGCCTTCCTCCGAGAGATTTGAGAGCAGTTTGTTGTAGCTTACCACCAGACTTCCGATCTTTGTGACTGCCTCATCGGTATTCGACTCCGATTCTGCCTTGGAAAACACAGACTTGTCACTGCTGTCCGTAAGTGCTTCCAGATACTTTAACACCGAACTCGCATTTGTCACGGTGGATTTATAGATTCCTGATTTTGCCGCCTCCGCTGACATCTTAGTCAGCACTGAATTGGAAGCCACACACGACTGCTGCAGCAGTGCACTGATCCCACCTTCCTTGCCAAGTCCCTTGGAAGAAGAATCTGCCGACTGGCTGTTGATATAATCTAATAATGAAGCATTTGTACTGCTTGATACCTGCATAACATAACCTCCGTTTTCTATACTCAACTGTTGCATTTATTATTTCGGTCACTCCCCTTGCATTCTTAACCGTCTGGTTCCTTTTTACGGAAAAAATTTTTAACAGTTGACAAAATCGCCACTTTATGATAAATGTAAATACGTACCTGTTTACTGACGGAAAAAAGTGAAATAACACTGTGTGATCAGGTATTATAACAGCCGACCGTCTGGGCAACTTCATATTTTATGGAGGTGCCCTTTTTTATTTATTCTCAATGCAAAAGAAAGGATGTACCAGATGAAAACAGATATTGAAATCGCACAGGAAGCAGAAATGCTCCACATCCGGGATGTCGCTGCAAAATACGGCATCACCGAGGATGATCTTGAACTCTATGGAAAGTATAAGGCAAAACTCACAAATGAATTCTGCCAGTCCGCAGAAAAGAACGAAAACGGGAAACTGATCTTAATGACCGCAATCAATCCAACTCCTGCCGGAGAAGGAAAAACCACCACAAGCATCGGTCTCAGTGATGCTTTGAGCAAACTCGGTAAAAAAACACTGCTCGCTTTAAGAGAGCCTTCTCTCGGACCGTGCTTTGGCATCAAAGGCGGCGCTGCCGGCGGTGGATATGCCCAGGTCGTTCCGATGGATGATTTAAATCTGCATTTTACCGGCGATTTCCATGCCATCACATCTGCAAACAATCTGCTCGCGGCTTTGCTTGATAACCACATTCAGCAGGGAAATGCCTTAAATATTGACACCAGACAGGTGTTATGGAAAAGATGCATGGACATGAATGACCGTTCTCTGCGCAACATTGTTGTCGGACTCGGTGCAAAGGCCGACGGCTTTGTGCGTGAAGACCATTTTGTCATCACCGTTGCCTCCGAGATCATGGCAATCCTCTGTCTTGCAAACGATATGGATGATTTAAAGGAACGTCTTGGACGCATCATTGTCGCTTACAATTATAACGGAGATCCTGTCACCGCAAAAGACCTCAATGCAGTCGGCGCCATGGCAGTTCTCTTAAAGGACGCGATCAAACCAAATCTGGTTCAGACCTTAGAGCACACCGGCGCATTTGTACACGGCGGACCTTTCGCAAACATTGCACATGGCTGCAACAGCGTAAAGGCAACCAAGACTGCATTAAAGCTTGCTGATATCGTGATCACTGAGGCCGGCTTCGGCGCTGATCTCGGTGCAGAGAAATTCATGGACATCAAATGCCGTATGTCCGGCTTAAAACCGGATGCCATTGTTCTGGTTGCAACTGTTCGTGCATTAAAATACAACGGCGGTGTCGACAAGGCAAATCTGTGCGAGGAAAATCTCGACGCATTGAAAAAAGGTATCTGCAATCTGGAAAAACACATTGAAAATCTGCAGAAATTCGGCGTTCCGATCGTTGTAACCTTAAACTCATTCATCACCGACACCGAAGCAGAGTATGAATTCATTAAAAACTTCTGTGAAGAACGCGGCTGTGAATTTGCCCTCTCCGAAGTATGGGCAAAGGGCGGCGAAGGCGGAAAGGCTCTTGCAGAAAAGGTCTTAAAGACACTGGATGAAAAAGAAAGTCATTTCAAGCCGCTCTATCCGGATGAAATGCCGTTAAAAGACAAGATCAAAACCATTGCCACAGAGATCTACGGTGCAGATGACGTGACTTACACTCCGGCTGCTAACCGCATGCTTGCAAAACTGACCGACCTCGGGTTTGGCAATTTTCCGGTTTGTATTGCAAAGACACAGTATTCTTTCTCGGATGACCAGAAAAAACTTGGCCGTCCGACCGGCTTTAACATCAATGTAAGAGATGTCTATGTAAATGCCGGTGCCGGTTTTGTCGTTGTTATCACCGGTGCGATCATGACAATGCCGGGACTTCCGAAGGTTCCTGCCGCAAACAACATCGACATCGATGCAAACGGAAAAATTACCGGTCTGTTCTGATTTTTTGTATTGATACACACTTTCGCGCGCGCGGATAGCGTAGCTGCAACTAACTTCGTCTCCGTGCGCTGCGCATCCTCGCAGGCTCGCTTGCTTTTACTATATAGAGGAAAAAAGAAGGGCTCTGACTTATTTCAGTCAGAGTCCTTCTTCTTAGCTTTAAATCTATCCTGTGCCTTTATCTCGTTTTATCTATCCCGTCTGCTTATTCTGCATAGGAAAAATCCACATCTTCATCCAGCCCATCTGTCATCTCAAGCATCGCATCCTTCCAGATCGATGCCGGATACGAGCCTCCGCGCAGACTGTCAAGTGTTCTCGGCGTGTCATAACCAACCCATACCGAAATCGTATAATATGGTGTCACACCACAGAACCATCCATCCTTGCTCTCATTGGTCGTTCCTGTCTTTCCTGCCGCCGCCAGAGAAGAAGATGCTGACCATTTCATACTTGCCGCAGTTCCAGATTTGATAACACCCTTCATAATGTCGATCATATCTGCTGCCGCATCGCTGCTGTACACCGGAACTGCTTTATCTTCTTTATAAATCTCATCTCCGTTGTCATCCACAATGGAAGTGATACAGGTCGGTGTCCGGAATTCTCCTTCATTTACCAGTGTTGCATATCCGCTTGCCATCTGTACTGTGGTCACGCCATAGGTAAGACCGCCAAGTGCCGCTGACAGTGTATAATCCGCCGGTACGATCCGGTCAAATTCCATCTGTGTTGCAAAGGAAAGACCATATTTTGGCCCGATATTATTAAATACCTGATAAGCACAGCCGTTTTTACTGTTTACAACCGCATTCCGAAGACTCATTGACGCTCCGGTCAGGCTGGAAACATCCACGCCCTTCTTCTGTGCCGCTTTTACATCAATATCGTATACCGTGGAATCCGGAGTATAATCCTGCATCAGCGCCGGTGTATACACGATCAGCGGTTTAATGGAGCTTCCCGGCTGTCTGTAACTCTGAAATGCACGGTTTAAACTGTAGGTAGATGAAATACTGTCCTGAGAACGTCCTCCAACGATTGCGACCACTTTTCCGTTTGCATTGTCAATAACTGTCATTGCACCCTGCAATGCATAAATCTCAGAGTCAGAATTCACTTCGCGGTCAAAGGAGAGCTCATCATCCAAAACTGCCTGCAGTGCCTCCTGCTTCTGCGTATCCAGAGATGTATATATTTTGTAACCGCCGGAATACAGATTTGCCTTCTCCAGTTCATACTGCTCCTCGTAAAGCTGTTCGTAATTCTTGTAATCCTCATCACTGTCAAATTCATAACGGAATTCAAAGCCGTCCACCTTCATCAGATACTCCGCCGCACAGCTTAATGCATATGTTGTCTCATAATTATAAAAACCGATCGACTGTTTTTCTGTACGTACCGTAAGCTGCTCTGATTTTGCAGCATCACATTCCTCCTGTGTAATGTAGCCTTCTGCACACATATCATCCAGGATCTTATTCCGTCTGGTCAGCGCACGTTCCGGATGATCATAAGGATCATAATAGGTCGGGCGGTTCGGTATTGCACAAAGATATGCGGTCTGTGATAGATCCAGTTCCTTTGCACTCACGCCGAAATATGCCTGTGCCGCTGCCTCCAGCCCGTAAATACCATTACTGAAGCATGCGTCATTTATGTAATATTCCATAATCTGTTCTTTGGTATATTTTTGGGTAAGACGGATCGCGATCATCATCTCTTTCATCTTACGTTCCACAGAAACCTCACGGCTTAAAAATACAGTTCTTGTAAGCTGCTGTGTGATCGTACTCGCACCTGCCACCGCATCGCCGTTGGAAAGCAGATAATCCATGCTGACACGCACGATCCCTTTAAAATCCACGCCCATATTTGTCCAGAAATTGCGGTCCTCCACTGCGACAAAAGCATTAACTGCATTTTTCGGAATATCATCATAAACCAGATAATTGGAATCACCATTCTCCGAGAGTTTGGCGATCATCGTCTGATCCTTGTCATAAATATAGGTCGTCTCAAAGATCTTAAAAGTATCTTCGGTGCTGTTGTCCACGCATTCATCCGCAAATTCGCGGAAAGAATTTATCTCCCTGCCATATCGGAAAAATACAAAAACACACGCCGCGATCCCAAGCACACAAACTGCCGCAAGCGGCCACTTTATGATCATCCAGACTGTCTGGAAAAAATCCAGAATAAATCCTCCGATCAGCCGGAACACATAACCGCCGGATTCATCCTCGCCATTTTCATGTGCATAAATCACCTGCTCCAGATAAGATTCTCTTTTTCTTTTCTTTCTCTTTCTTTTTGCCATATCCTCACTTCCTAGTCTGCTATATAATAAGAACTGGTAATTTTGTTATGATAGACCAGAAAATCGATCACGCCACTCCTATCATCCGCCTCGCGCTTTATGAGCTCGCCGTCGCGCTTGTAAGTTCCCTGCGTCATCACACCCTGATCCGTATTTCCATTATCGGCTGTACTCTCTGCAGCACTTCTGATCACTTCCTCATAAGTCCCATCCGCACGAAAAGCCAACCTGTGATACAACCCGGATTCATCCGTGTAAGTACAGACTGCATCAAATTTTTTTTCATCTGAAATCGTTCCATCGTAAAAACATCCATCTTCAATCAGATACTTTTCCTCCAGAATATACGTGATACATTTGCCACTGTCTGCTTTCGTGGTTATGATCCTTTCCCCGTTTCTGTCCTCGCAGGTAAATGCCCCGGAGCTTAAAACGATCGGGTCCATATCTGCAGTTTCCCCCTCACTGGAATATGTGCCTCTCTCCAGATTGAAGCTGAGCGTATATGTAGTACCGTTTCGTTTAGCGGAAGGAGCCGCCATCACATAGGCCTCTTTTAATTCCGGTCCGGATTTACCACTTTTTTTAAACTGTATGCAAAAAATTACTCCTGCAATTACAAGAACCGCAAGCACACTTATGACCATTGCCATAAGCTTTTTCTTCTTTTCCATACACTTCTCCTCCAAAATACCTAATTACCATAGCATACTTTATATATGGTTGCAATTGCATGCTTCTTAAGATTTTCTGAAAAATAACGGATTTTTATTTCATCTGTTCCCAGATCTCGTCTACGATGCGTGATGCCGTATCAAGCTTGCTGAGTTTTGGAAGCTCTTTCTCACTATCCTTTGTGATCAGTGTCACAATATTCGTGTCCGTACCGAATCCGGCTCCCTCCTGCTTTAAGTTATTCGCCGCGATCATATCGATCTTTTTTCTCTCCAGTTTGGCTCTTGAATTTTCCAGCATATGCTCTGTTTCCATGGAAAAACCACAGATAAACTGACCGTCTTTTCTGTGTTCCCCAAGATATGCCAGAATATCATCCGTGCGCTCCATCTCAACCTGAAGTGCGCCGTCTTTCTTTTTGATCTTTTCGGACGCAACATGTTTCGGGCGATAATCTGCAACTGCAGCCGCCTTTATGATAATATCCTGTTCTTCAAAATATTCCTTCACCGCCTCGAACATATCCTGTGCAGACACCACCGGCACCATATTTACAAAAAGAGGAGCCGCTAACGCCGTTTTTCCTGATACCAGTGTCACCTCTGCTCCGCGCATCGCACATACCGAGGCCAATGCATAGCCCATTTTCCCGGTAGAATGATTACTTATATAACGCACCGGGTCCAATTTTTCCTGTGTCGGTCCCGCAGTCACCAAAACCTTTTTTCCTTTTAAATCTTTTGGATAAACTGCCTTTTCAATATAAGAAAAAAGTGTTTCCGGTTCCGGCATTTTCCCGGCTCCACTGTCGCCACATGCAAGATGACCGCTTGCCGGCGCAATAACCTCCATTCCGTAATGCTCCAGTTTTTTTAAATTATCCTGCACGACCGGATTTTCATACATATTGGTATTCATCGCCGGTGAAATGATTTTCGGACATTTTGCTGCCAGCAGCGTCGTTGTAAGCATATCATCCGCAATTCCGTTCGCCGCCTTCGCTATCACGTTCGCCGATGCCGGGGCGATCAGGAATACATCACTCTGCTTTGCCAGAGATACATGCTCCACACTGTACTGAAAATTCCGGTCAAAAGTGTCAACCAGACATTTGTGCCCTGTCAGCGTTTCAAATGTAATCGGATTGATGAAATTTGTTGCATTTTTTGTCATGATAACGGTAACGTCGGCCTTTGCCTTTACCAGCATACTCGCCAGATTTGCGATCTTATACGCTGCAATACTTCCCGTCACACCAAGCACAATATGTTTTCCCTCTAACATCAGCAACCACCCTTCTGTCTGTGCGTATTTTCTTCCACGTTCTTATCGTAAATAATCTTTAAGCCCTTCAGTGCAAGTTCATCATCCACAAGCACCGTATGTCTGCAGTGCGGCACAATTACTTTTGCCGAGTCGCCCGTCGCCACAATTTTCGGCAGCACGCCGATCTCTTCCACCACACGGTCAATCATCCCATCCAGGCAGGAAGCCTGCCCGTAAACGATACCGCTCTTCATGCACTCGATTGTATTTTTCCCGATCGTCCGCTTCGGTGCTTCCAGACTGATCCGCGGAAGCTGTGAGGTCTGCTTTACCAGGGATTCTAAAGATACCTTTACTCCCGGAAAGATCATTCCACCAATATAGTTCTTCTTTTCATCGATGACACTGATCGTTGTCGCTGTTCCAAGATCAATCACAATAAGCGGTGCCCCGTAATCGCGGATGCCCGCCACCGCATGCACCACCAGATCACTGCCAACCTGACCCGGATTATCCATACAGATGTTCAGACCGGTCTTTACACCCGGTCCTACTACCAGTTGTCTTACATTTACAATTTTTGCAACCGCACGTTTTATCACATTAACCAGCGGAGGCACCACCGAAGAAATGATGGCTCCCTGGATCTCTTTCATATTTATTCCATACAATTCAAGAACAGTCTTAAATTCCACTGCATATTCCAGTTCTGTCTTCGCGATGTCCGTTGCTGCCTGTTCTACAAAATAAGTTTTCTGATCGTCGATACATCCGATCACGATGTTGGTATTTCCTATATCAACTGCAAGTATCATATGTTTCCTCTCTTTGACCTACTAGAGAAAGCCCCGCAGGGATTCTCCCTGCGGGTATCTTTGTTCTGTATTCTGTCTCGTCTACTCGATTTCCTGTTCTATTTTATTTTTTTACTTTCAAACTATTACTTTTTATTTTGTTCCTGCTTTCTGTGTGGTCGGAATCGGTCTGATCTTATACAGTACCTCTCCGATTGCGACTGTGATCACACCGGCAACCAATGCTTCCGGGATACCATTTGTTCCTACGATTCCCATAACAATTCCAAGCACTGCCTTTGCAGATACTCCGATCGCTTCTGCATAGCTGTCCTTAAACAGTACATAAATTCCACCCATAACAAGGATCGTATTGGTTAATGCTCCGCTCACTCCTGCGGCTGCAAATCCGATGGATCTTGACCCCTTTTTGATGTACTTACGAATCAGACGGAATATATAATATGGAACCACTCCGACTAAAATCCGCGGTACAAAACAGATCAGCACACTCTTCACTGCTCCTGCTCCACCTTCAATCCCAGCTGCAAGAATCGGTGAAAAAACGAAGGATGACACAGTTCCTCCGATGAAAGTTGCTTTTAACATACTGGTCAATCCAAAAATAAATCCCAGTGATGCTCCGATCTTTGGTCCTAGAAACAAAGCGCCCAAAATAACCGGAATGTGGATGATCGTCGCGTTAATTACTCCAAGCGGTATGTATCCGAACGGGGTAAACGCCATGATCACAATGATTGCTGCAAACAACGCTGTCAGCACCATTTCATAAGTTTTTTGATTTCTCATATTCAATTTTCCTCCTGTTATTATTCTCGTAATCGAGATACAATACGGAGTATATTCTATCATACCTTCCTTTCTCCTGCAAGCACGGCGTCCATTTTCCTCGTCGCACTTACAAAAAGAACCCCGGTTGGCAGACCGGAGTTCTTACAGGAAACAGAGACGAAACACACTTCGCAAAGTGCCGTCAATTGGCAGTTGACCGTCGTCTCTGCTGCGAATCATTTCCGGATATCAAACTTTCGACAGTCTGTTTATTCCAAAGAAGTCAGATGGCAGATCATTACCTGCCCTTTTCCTCTTAAAAACAACTGATATCCATAACAGGAAACAAATCGATTCACATTCCTTTTGGTTACACAGTGGTTAAAATATACTTTATTTTTCCACGTAGAGAATTAAAATTCTCATAGTGGTATTATAATTCGAAAAAATATTATTTGCAACCATAATTCAACAAAATTTTCCCCTGACCAGTTGCACTTTTTTCCCATCGTGCTATAATAAATGCAATGGAAGTATAGCTCAGCCGGGATGAGCGTCCGCCTCACACGCGAAAGGTCATGGGTTCGAGCCCCATTACTTCCATTTTTTTACTGCACAATTTTCATTACAAAGGCGGGATGCATCTCACGTATTCCACTCTGAGCAGCAATCATCAAATGGACGTTCGTGTAAGCACGGCGTCCATTTTCCTCGCCACCAGTACAAAAAAAGGACAAAGAAAAAATCTTTGTCCTTTTTTAGTAGCGAGAGGGGGATTTGAACCCTCGACACTACGGGTATGAACCGTATGCTC